>Ga0307990_1000649_pt1 | contig 30589 bp, 19 predicted proteins | sample EllFjometagen129_FD_203168 | JGI IMG/M metagenome (GOLD analysis project Ga0307990, IMG submission 203168) | Marine microbial communities from Ellis Fjord, Antarctic Ocean - #129 | ecosystem: Environmental > Aquatic > Marine > Unclassified | place: Southern Ocean | collected 2014-10-08
AACATATTAGTGCAAGTGGGGCAGGAGTAATGACTAAAAGTATTGATATTGCTAATGCCAGACTTGATTTTGAGGATGGAGCAGTAGCTAATATTACTGCCAGCCGTATTTCACTAAAAAGATCAAGGCAATTAAGAATTTTCCAGAAAGATGCTTATTTCTCAATTGATTTTCAAGATAAAAGCGTGAAACATGTAAAGAAATCTAAAAATTTGTATAAAGTTTTACCTAAGATAATGCTGGGTAAATACGAAAATATTGCAACAGAAGATGTAGTTGACATTGTGGAGGTGAATGCTTCCGATCGCAGGAAAGATGCTTTAACAACAGAGCTGGAGTCTTTCCTACATGCGATTGAAGCAGATATAAATCCGGTAGTTGATGGAAAAGCTGGAACACGTGCCTTAAAAGTTGCACTAGAGATTGTGAAAAAAATTAATAAAAAGAATTAAATTCATGGAGAAATAGATGAAAATAGTAACATTAAAAAATATAAAAGATTATATAGGTGAAGAAGTAATACTGCGCGGTTGGGTGAGAAACTACCGGAAAAGCAGTAGTAAATTACGATTCGTGATTTTTCGTGATGCTTATTCTGATATTCAGGCAGTGGCATATAAACCGGATATGGGTGAAGAAAATTTTGAAAAAGTAAAACAGATCTCACTGGAGTCATCAGTAGAAATGATCGGCATTCCTCAGGAACATCCTAAACGTGAAGGAGTTTATGAATTCCAACTCAAGGATATCAAAATAATTGGTAGATCTGAGGACTATCCAATCGGGAAGAAGGAACATGGTGCTGACTTCCTACTTTCTCACAGGCATCTTTGGCTCAGATCAAAAAAACAGAATGCAGCTCTTAAAATACGTCATACTGTATATTTCGCTATTTGTGAATATTTGAATAAAAATGATTTTTACCGGTTCGATTCTCCGATTCTTACTCCCAACGCCAGTGAAGGGACGACAACTCTCTTTGAAGTTCCCTACTTTGACCTTGGCTCTGCTTTCCTATCTCAATCCGGGCAGCTATACCTGGAAGCAGGCATTATGAGTTTGGGGAAAGTTTATGATTTTGGTCCTGTGTTTAGAGCAGAAAAATCGAAAACTCGAAAACACCTTACTGAGTTCTGGATGATGGATGCAGAAGCTGCATTCGTGGAACATGATGAGAATATGAATATTCAGGAAGAACTCGTTCGTTATGTAATTCGTACTGTAATTGAGAGAAATTTAAGGGAGTTGGAAATTCTTGAACGAGATATTGAGCAATTGAAAAAAGCTGATGCTCCCTTTAAGCGAATGACTCATAGAGAAGTTATTGATATGCTTAAAAATAAGGGAGTGGAGATCGACTATCTCGATGACTTTGGAGCTCCGGAAGAAGAGATGATTACAGAAGGAAGTGATGTGCCGGTATTTGTGGAAAGATGGCCAAAAGAGATAAAGTCATTCTATATGAAACGAGATAAAGATAATCCAGATCTGGTGTTGGGAGCTGACCTTATAGCCCCGGAAGGTTTTGGAGAGATCATTGGCGGATCACAACGTGAAGATGATCACGATATACTGTTGGGTAGAATTAAGAAAGAAGGATACGATGTGAAAGATTACCAGTGGTTTCTTGACTTGAGAAAATACGGTTCAGTTCCGCACAGTGGCTTTGGGATAGGACTGGAAAGATTGATTCAATGGATGAGTGGAATTCGTTATATCCGTGAAGTTATCCCATTTCCTAGAATGATTAACAGGATTAATCCGTAATAAATCTCATAAACTTTCATTAGCCTAGCTTTATGAAATTTGAAGATTATATTAAAAGTGAGGATGCTCTTTTTCATTATACAAAAAAGAGTGTCCTCTTCAAACATATATTACCATCAATGAAATTGAGATTATCTCCATTTCTTAAAACTAATGACCCAAGAGAATATAAAGAATGGCTTTATGATGAATGGGCTTTTGGTGGTAAAGTAGAATTTAATACACACAAGAAAACTGAAGCGGAAATTAGATTAAATGATCTTAGACGTAATAAATCTAAAGTTGCTTGCTTTTGTTCTAATATTGATTTTAATCACTTGTATTATTTTAAAAAGAAAATAATCAATCATTATGGTTATGAAAAATCAAGAATGTGGTCTCAATATGGTGAAGATCATTCTGGAATTTGCTTAGTGTTATCGAAAGAAAAGATTGAAAATAAAGTAAATTCAATTTCTAATCAAGATATTCAATGTTTCAAAAAGATTATTGAGTATAAAAAAATGAGACGACTAGATTTTCCAAATTTACAAACTAATAAACTAAGTAGAATGAACATTGAAGAATTTTGTAAATTTGTTATTCAAAGCCAACAAAAAAATATTTATTTCATAAAAGATATAGATTATATTGATGAATCAGAATACCGAATAGTAATTCTATCGGAAGAAGAAGATTATTTTCATCTTGATATTACAATGTGTTTGGAAGGAATAATTGCAGGAGATAATTTTCCAGATAAAGATAAATCACTATTGTATAATATTAAAAAGCAATATTCAATAAGAAAAATAAAATATGATAGGGGAAATTATAATATAGTAGAAATATAATTTCTTATATTCCGCTGAAATTGCATTACTATTTGCATAATCAATTCCGCAATTTTAAGTTAACTTTCATTAGTTTGCAAATTAAGATAAAAAACAAGTAAATACCCTCATTACTGGATTTGTTCATATAAAAAAACATTTTATCATGATATATTTGAATTGGAATAATAATTGCAATTTTATATTTTACATCGAATGAGATTAGAAACATAAAGTGCTTGACTTAATTGATTTGCATAGAATGAGTTTAACCTGAAAATTCGATGAATAATAATTCATATTTCTTTAATATTTATTTCAATATCTTTTAAAAGTACGTGATATATGAGCAATTTCATTTTTTTTGGGGAGGAGAAATGAAAGTTACAGCAATTCTTTTATTATTTCTAATTTATTATGCATGTTTATCAGCAACAATTATTAACATTCCTGAAGATTTCTCTACAATTCAAGAAGGTATTACATTAAGTGTTCAAGGTGATACAGTATTAGTTGCTCCAGGAACATACGTAGAAAACATTAACTACAGTGGAAAAAATATTACAGTTGCTTCATTATTTCATACAACACAAGATACATCGTATATTTCACAGACAATTATTGATGGTGATAGTTTAGGAAGTGTTATAACTTTTGAGAGTGGAGAAGACTCTACTGCAGTTTTAACAGGATTTACCATAACAAATGGTAGTAATTTTGCGGGTGGTGGAATTCACTGTTATGGTTATTCAAATCCTATTTTGGGAAATATTAGAATATCAGGAAATTCAGCTAATTATGGTGGTGGTATTAGCATTGTGCATTATTCCAACCCAATTTTGGAGAATGTTACAATATCAGATAATACAGCATTTAATTATGGTGGTGGTATTAGAATTGGGTATTATTCCAGTCCAATTTTAGAGAATGTTACAATATCAGATAATACTGCTTCTGGAGGAGGTGGGATTAGCTGTAGCGATCATTCCATTCCGACCCTGAAGAATGTTTTAATAACAGGCAATTCTGCATCTAATAATGGGGGTGGTATTTATTGTCATTATTACTCTAACCTGTTTTTTGATCCGTTAAACCTTAGTAATATATTTCTTAATTTTGCTGGAACTGGTAATGATCTTTATAACGTCAGTTCTATAATGAATGTAATTGTAGACACTTTTACTATTCTACAACCAGAAGATAATATTGCATGGCCTATTTATAATTTCACTTTTGATATTCAAAATGCAAAAATAGAACAGGTTAATCAAGATTTATATGTGAGTCCTTTCGGATCGGATGATAATAGCGGACTTAGTTCTGCTGTACCCTTACAAACAATTGATTATGCACTGGAAAAGATAATTTCAGACAGCACAAATCCGAATACAATATATTTAACAAATGGGACTTATTCATCTTCTCAAACTGAGGAGCATTTTCCTATACACTGTAAAAGTTATATCTCATTAGTAGGTGAAGATGAGTCATTAACTATATTAGATGGTGAGACAAGAGGCATTATACTTTTTTCAGATGATAGTAATTTGCTATTATCTAATCTAACAGTAACAAATGGTTCTTGGTCTGGTAGGGAAAATGGAGGTATTACCTGTCAAAATTCCAATCCGATATTAGAGAATATTACAATAACAAATAATTTTGGTATTGAAGGTGGTGGTATAACCTGTTATGGTTCTAATCCTATTTTAGCGAATGTTGCAATAACAAATAATTCAGGTTGGGACGCTAGTGGGATTTACTGTAGAAATTCTAATCCTATTTTGATAAATGTTACTTTAGAAGGTAATGCTGATAATTTTGGCTCTAGTTGTGGAATATGCTGTTGGGATAATTCCAATCCGATTTTAATAAATTGTATTATGTGGAATGAACTAACTGTAGAGATCAAATTTTTTGATCTTTATCAACCCAATACAATTACAATAGCAAATTCTGATATTGAAGGTGGCATTGAAGCAATTAACACAAATAATAATGGTACGGTTAACTGGCTTGAAGGCAATATTGATGTAGATCCGTTATTTATTAATACAATCATTGGAGATTATCATCTACAAGATACAAGCCTTTGCATAGGTGCTGGAATTAATGAGATAGAGATTAACGAAATCTGGTATTACTCTCCTGATTTTGATATTGAAGGAAATCTGCGTCCCAGTCCTGAAGGTTCAATGCCGGATATGGGAGCTTATGAAAATATATTGGGAGAACCACAAGTTGGTACTTTTGATGATCTAACGTTCACTATAAATTATTTATATAATTTCCCCAACCCATTCAATCCTGAAACAACAATTTCTTTTAATCTTTCAAAAGTTGAAAACATTGAACTTGAAATCTTTAATATTAAAGGGCAAAAAGTGAAAACTCTACTTAATGAGCAATTATCAATCGGTAAGCATACTGTTGTTTGGGATGGGAAAGATGCCAATAATAAACAAGTAAGTTCAGGAATTTATATGTATAAATTGAAAGCGGGAGATATCCAACAAACAAAGAAAATGATATTATTGAAATAGGAGGGAAAATGAAAATTGTTATTGTTGTTGTCGTTTTGATGGTTACAGTATTTTTAGTAGCAAATGATTTTATGCAGCCCAGTCAAATTGCAATTGATGGCCAACATCGAGTTACACGCTCTGGAATTAGAATCGGACACAGAGAACAGGATCCACCACCTGAGTATTCATTCATTTTAAATGGAAATGGTGATCCAACCACTTTTTTGATATACTCATATTATGATTATATGCCATTTAGTTTAAACGGTTATAATGTAAGACTACAACCGGAGATATCAATGCCTTATGGGTATCCAGCAGGTGGAATTTATATTACTTACATGCGTTCTGAAACAAATGTAGGAATGGATCGGAGAGCTTATTTCAGCTATATTAATCCTGATGGAACACTTGGAGAGAGTAATAATATAAACAATGTTATTAATCGAGAAGGTTTCACCTCTTGTGCAGTAGATCCATATACTGCAGATCCATTTGCAGTCTGGCATACAATAACTGAACCGGATGGAAGTTATGATAGCCATTTGTCATATGATACATTTCATGTAACAGGTGGAGATTGGAGAACACCATTTATTGTTATTGATAATCCGGAAATGAGTTTAGCACACACAGGACACTCGGATGATGAATTTATCTGGCCGCAAGTTCATATTGGTCCTTCACCGATCTCTGATCATCGAAGAATTCATGTTTATGGAAACAACTTTTCAAACAATTCAGCTGGTAGCGGGAATTATAATTGTCTTTATCTATATGCAGATTTTGATGATACAGACCTATTGAATACATCTGATCTTGATTGGATTGTACAATCTTTCCCTTATTTTGATAATCTGCATTATAATGATATTGCCAGAATTAACAAAGATATGATCGTTAGTGATGATGGGAAAGTTGTTTTCTTCGGTAATGTAGCAGATTCTCTATTTGCTTTGTATAGTGATGACTATGGTGAAACATTTACAAAACATACTCAGCAATTATTGCAGGAACTTCCAAACTTGATAAATATTCATACAGGACAACCAATGTTTGGTGATGAAACTTGGTATGCACTTCCATCAAATGATCTAACTCATTATAACGGAATCTTAACAGATGAGAATTCAAAAGTACAGTGGATGAGCGGAATCAATTATAATTCAGCTGAAAACATGAACAATGGATATTACATTGCAAGGTACATATATCCCAAAGTATTTACATTCGATACTAATACAGGAGAATTTAGTTTTTATGATTTAGACATTCAAGATACTGATCCCGGAGATGATCAATTGGCAATTGCTTACGATCTTAATGATGATGGGGAGATTGACGAGTATGATGAAAATCTTGAACCTATAATTCCTATAAGTTGCCCTAGTTGGTTCTTTAATACGGATGGCGGCTGGCAGGATGCCTATTATCATGAAAGCAATTGTAAGATGACTTCTAATGGTAACTGGGCAGTTTGTGTTTGGCACGATGGCAGGAAGCTTCAGAATGCATATTTTGAAGAACCAGGTTATGAGGGTTGGGTTAAACAACCTGAAATTTGCATTGTTATTTCTGATGATAATGGTGAAACATGGTCAGACATCAGATACATAAATGCTAACCCAAATGATAATGTGATCGATCCTGCTAACCACTATGATGGCAATTATGCTCAGGAATTAGAGGACATGCTTCCTGTAAATGTCACTTTAGGTGATAAGTTAGAGATAATCAGTAATGAGCCTGGAAATTATCACGCTAAATTGCATTTTGCTTTTATGGATGATGAAGTTTACGGTTCTTCATCTCCAAGCTCAGGAGGAGATCTACGCTATGCAACTATTGATCTTGAGTTTCAGGAGGAATGGATCGATCCGGTTTCAATTAATGAAGAGACAATTCCTCAAGTTGACGTTCAACTGAGTAACTATCCCAATCCGTTCAATCCAGAAACAACTATTTCTTTTAATCTCTCAAAAGTTGAAAACGTTGAACTTGAAATCTTTAATATTAAAGGACAAAAAGTGAAAACTATACTTAATGAACAATTAACAGTCGGTAAGCACTCTGTTGTTTGGGATGGAAATAATTCAAATAATAAACAGGTAAGTTCAGGAGTTTATTTTTATAAGTTGATTTATAATAGTACAACAGTGACCGTGAGGAAATGCTTATTGTTAAAGTAAATTAAATAAATGATAATACAACAACAGCCCCAATAAATTGGGGCTGTTGTTGTTTGCAGTGAACCTATCTTTCTATTTCAGGAGGATCATTTTTTTGGTATTTGTATATGTACTGCTCTTAAGTTGATAGAAGTATACTCCGGAGCTTACATTTTGTGCATTCCAGACATAGTTATGAGTTCCAGACGTAAATGTTTCAGTTCGAACAACCTGTCCTTTAAGATTAAAGATAGTTAATCTGGCCGTTTCATTATCCTGAACATCAAATTTTATTGTAGTTATGGGATTAAACGGGTTAGGATAATTTGAACGTAATTCTGTAACTTGTGGAAGAACACCAGGATCAGTATTAGAATCACCATTAACTGTGATAATCACTTCGTCAGGTTCAGAACTATTTTCTCCATCGTTTACGATAAGCTGGATGAAGTAATCAACTTCACCAGTAACATCTGGAGCAATGAAGGTCGGATTAACAACTGTAGAGTCAGAAAGTATGATATCTTCAGGAACGATCCAATGATAAGTTAGATCTTCGCCTTCAGGATCGTAAGAACCTGAACCATCTAACTGAACTAGTACTCCTGAGTCTACATACTGATCATCACCTGCATCAGCGACTGGTGGTTGATTAATATAAATTACACTTACACCCCAATCAAAATGCAATGTCTCTCTGGTTATGGCATCTGTTGAAATTATCAGCTGTAAGTAATAATCTCCTACAGGATGCTCATCAGTATTAAATAGATAATTATAAACTGTAGAGACTTCTTCGCCATCCAATACCCAGCTGTAATAAATTTCTCCATAAGGATTATCAGCAGTGATAAAGAAATTCACACTATCACCTATAGATATACAGAATTCTCCAGGAGAAGGTTCGATAGCATCAATATTAATATTCGGATTAATATCTTCTACAATAACATTCCATTCAAACTCCAGTGAATTATCTGAATAATTATCGGTAACAAAGAGTGTAATTAAATATTCACCTGAAGCATTGTAATCGGGTGAGAAGTTATAGGTATTAGTTGTGGAAACTTCCTCGCCATCCAATTCCCACAGATATTCAAGTTCATTTCCATCGGGATCTACTGCATCTATTGATAAATATAGAGTTTCCATTTCCAGCATTGTTACAAGACCTGGTTCTGGTTCTATCGAATTAACAACTATCAGTTGATCTGTATCTGTAACAGTAACACTCCATGTAAATTCCAAAGTTGTTTCCGGTGGAAGAGTATCTGTAATTTCTACTGTTATGACATATTCACCGGCTGAACTAAAGTCTGTAGTGAATTCATATGTGTTTTCCGTGGAAACTGCTGTACCATCCAGCATCCAACTGTAACTAAGATCATCGCCATTTTGGGTATATGCATCTATAAAGAATTCTATTATTTCTGTTTCGGATATTGTCAGATTTCCAGGAGCAGGGGAGATTTCATTAATTATAATATTGATAGATGGATCTAAGACTGTAATATCCCAAACGAATTCCAGTGAACTGTCTGAATAGTTGTCATCAACTATTAGTGTGAGGACATATGATCCGACCGAACCAGTAGCAGCAACGAATTCATATGAATCAGTTGTACTAACCTGTGTACCGTCAAGATTCCAAGAATAGGTAAGATCATTTCCATCCGGATCAATGGCATTAATAGAGAAATCTATAGATTCACCTTCATTAATTGCTACTGTTGTTTGTGCAGGGATCAATTCAATAACTACAATCTCCTGATCAACATCTATAACTGTAACGTTCCAACTAAAATCAATACTGTTATCAGCTAAGAAGTTATCTGTAACATTAAGAGTAACTGCATACATTCCTGCAGCATTGTAATCTGGCAGGAAATTATAGGCAGCAGATGTGGAGACTTGTGCTCCATCTAATTCCCAATTATATTCTAATTCATTACCATCAGGATCATACGCATCGATATAAAATTCAAGTACTTCTCCTTCAAGAGTTGTAACATCACCAGGCTCGGGTTGTATGGAATCGATCACTATGCTCTGATCAGTTTCCAGGACAGTCACGTTCCATTCGTAATACAAGGCGTTTTCTCCAAAGTTGTCGGTTAAATCCAAAGTAACAAGATATAGCCCAGCTGAATTTAGATCAGTGATGAATTCATAAGTATTGACCGTAGACATTTCTTCACTATCTAATTTCCAGGAATATTCAAGTGGATTACCATCAGGATCATACGCATCGATAAAGAAGTCTATAGTTTCAGTTTCGCTTATTGTTACACTTCCCGGTACCGGTTGAATATCATCAACCACAATTTGCTGGTCAGAATCAAACACTATTACATTCCAAATAAAGTTAAGGATAGTATCTGCAGATTGTTCATCTTCAACTTCCAGCGACAGTTGATATTCTCCAGCTGAAGTAAAATCAGTGGTGAAAAGATATGTATTGGTTGATGATACTGTACTTCCATCAAGTTGCCAGTCATAGGTTAGATCATTACCATTAAATGCGTAAGCTTCAATCAGGAAATTGATATTATCATTTTCAAATATTTCAAGTGCACCGGGAGCAGGATCAATATTAGTTACAATTATATTTGAACCTCCATCCAGAACAGTAATATTCCAATCAAATTGTAAAGCATTATCAGAATAGTTGTCTGTAACGAACAGTTCCATAAAATATATACCTGCAGAGTTCATGTCAGTAGTAAATTCGTATGCATCTGTAGTAGAAACAGTTGTTCCATCTAATTCCCAATTGTACTCAAGCACATTTCCGTCCGGGTCGTAAGCATCAATGGAGAAATTAATACTTTCACTTTCCTGAATGAATAAATTACCCGGTTCTGGTAATATTTCATCTACAACGATCTCTTGATCAACATCTTCAACCACAATTTCCCATGAATAATTTATTGTATTATCAGTTAAGAAGTTATCTGTAACATTAAGAGTTACGTTAAATAATCCCGCAGAGTTGAAATCCGTAATAAATGAATAATTTGCTGTATTAGAAACTTCAGTTCCATCTAATTGCCAGCTGTATTCCAGAGGATTTCCATCGGGATCTATTGCATCAATTGAAAAATCAATTGTTTCACCCTCATTCATTGTTATTGATCCCGATTCTGGAATTAGTTCATTAACAATAATAGGTCTATCAACATCATTTACAGTTATATTCCACGTATAGATGAGAGTATTATCTGATGCAAAGTTATCGGTTATTTCCAAAGAGATAGTATGTACACCTGCAGAATTATAATTGGAAATATATTGATAATAATCCTGATTTGAGACAATAGATCCATCTAATTCCCAGTTGTATGTTAAAGGATTACCATCAGGATCATAAGCATCGATCAAGAATGCAATCGATTCAAGCTCATTGATAGTTATACTACCACCGGCTGAAGGTAATATTTCATTAATTATTATATATTGATCTACATCATTAACTGTAATATCCCAGGTGTAATTTATTGTATTATCTGAGTAATTATCTGTAACTTCGAGTGTTACAATATAAGAACCTGCAGATGAATAGTCAGTTGTAAAATTGTAAGAAGCAGTTGTGGAAACCTGTGTTCCATCCAATTCCCAATTGTACTCCAGAGGATTGCCATCAGGGTCGTGGGCATCAATAGAGAAAGCGATTGATTCAAGTTCTTCAATTGTTATATCTCCACCAGCTGAAGGTAGGATCTCATTAATAACTATATTTTGGTCTAAATCATTAACTGTAATATCCCAGATGTAATTTAATGAGTTATCAGAGAAGTTATCAGCAACGGCAAGGGTTACACTATATATACCAGCAGATGTATAGTCAGTAGTAAAATCGTATGAATCAGTTGTAGATACTTGAGTCCCATCTAAATCCCACCTGTATTCTAAAGTATTACCGTCAGGGTCATAAGCATCAATGAAGAAATTAATAGTTTCCATTTCATCAATTGTAATTTCTCCCGGTGCCGGTTGAATATCATCAACAACAATATACTGATCAACATCATTTACAGTGATATCCCAAGAATAATTTAGAGAGTTATCGGAGAAGTTATCAGTTACTAACAGTGTTATTAAGTGAGATCCTGCGGATGTGTAATCTGAAGTATATGTGTATGAAGCATTTATGGAAACCTGTGTTCCATCTAATTGCCAGTTATATACAAGAGTATTCCCATCGGGATCGTATGCATCAATAGAGAAAGCGATGGATTCAAGCTCATCGATAGTTATACTGCCGCCGGCAGACGGTAGAATTTCATTTACGACAATATATTGATCAACATCATTAACTGTAATATCCCAAGTGTAGTTTATTGTGTTTTCAGAGAAATTATCAGTAACATCAAGTGATACGATATATGAACCAGATGATGTATAGTCAGTTGTGAAATTGTAAGAATCAGTTGTGGAAACTTGTGTTCCATCTAATTCCCAGTTGTACTCCAGGGGATTACCATCGGGATCGTATGCATCAATAGAGAAAGCGATGGATTCAAGTTCATTGATTGTTAAACTGCCACCAGCAGATGGTAATATCTCTGTAATTATAATGTTTTGATCAGTTTCATCAACTGTGATATTCCAAGTGTAATTAATTGAGTTGTCCGAGTAGTTATCTGTAACGCCAAGAGTTACAATATAAGAACCAGCTGATGTATAATCAGTAGTGAAATTGTAAGAATTAGTTGTGGAAACCTGTGTTCCATCTAATTGCCAGTTGTATACAAGAGTATTCCCATCGGGATCATACGCATCTATGGAGAAAGCAATTGATTCAAGTTCATTGATAGTTATACTGCCGCCAGCAGATGGTAGAATTTCATTTACGACGATATTTTGATCAACATCATTAACTGTAATATTCCAGGTGTAATTTAAGGAATTATCAGAGAAGTTATCTGTAACACCAAGAGTTACAACATAAGAACCTGCAGATGAATAATCTGTAGTGAAATTGTAAGAATCAGTTGTGGAAACTTGTGTTCCATTTAATTGCCAGTTATAAACAAGAGTATTGCCATCGGGATCATAAGCATCGATGGAGAAAGCAATGTTTTCAAGCTCATTGATTGTTATATTACTGCCAGCAGACGGTAGAATCTCATTTACGACGATATTCTGATCAACATCATTAACTGTAATATTCCAAGTGTAATTTAAGGAATTATCAGAGAAGTTATCTGTAACACCAAGAGTTACAACATAAGAACCTGCAGATGAATAATCTGTAGTGAAATTATAAGAATCTGTCGTAGAAACCTGTGTTCCATCTAATTGCCAGTTATATACAAGAGTATTCCCATCGGGATCATAAGCGTCGATGGAAAAGGCAATTGTTTCAAGTTCATTGATTGTTATACTACCACCTGCTGAAGGTAATATCTCTGTAATTACAATGTTTTGATCTGTTTCAATAACTGTTATATTCCATGTATAATTAATTGCGTTATCAGAGAAATTATCAGTAACACCAAGTGTTACAACATAAGAATCTGCAGATGTATAATCTGTAGTGAAATTGTAAGAATCAGTTGTGGAAACTTGTGTACCATCTAACTGCCAGTTATATACAAGAGTATTCCCATCAGGATCAATCGCATCAATGGAGAAGGCGATTGATTCAAGTTCATTGATAGTTATACTTCCACCAGCAGACGGTAGAATCTCATTTACGACGATATTCTGATCAACATCAATTACTGTAATATTCCAGGTGTAATTTAAGGAATTATCAGAGTAATTATCAGTCACATTAAGTGTTACAACATAAGAACCAGCTGATGTATAGTCAGTTGTGAAACTGTAAGAATCGGTTGTAGAGACCTGTGTCCCATCCAGTTCCCAGTTATATATAAGAGGATTTCCATCCGGATCGTAAGCATCAATGGAGAAAGCGATTGATTCAAGTTCATTGATAGTTATACTTCCACCTGCGGATGGCAGGATCTGATTAACAACAATAGTTTGATCAACATCATTAACTGTAATATTCCAAGTGTAATTTAAGGAATTATCAGAGAAATTATCAGTCACATCAAGAGTTACAACATAAGAACCTGCAGAGGAGTAATCCGTAGTAAAACTGTAAGAATCGGTTGTAGAAACCTGTGTCCCATCTAATTGCCAGTTGTATATCAGAGGGTTTCCATCAGGATCTGAAGCATCAATGGAGAATGCTATAGATTCAAGCTCATTGATAGATATACTACCGCCAGCAGATGGCAGAATTTCATTTACTATAATATTTTGGTCAATATCATTTACCGTGACATTCCAGTTATAACTTAATTCACTTCCATCATTATCATGAACATAGAGCAGAACATCATGTGATCCGGCAGAAGAATAGTCAGTTGTAAAATTGTAATTATTTGAGGTTGATACTTCTGTATCATCAAGTTTCCATGAGTAGGAAAGAGGGCTTCCTCCGGGATCGTATGCAGCAATAGAGAAGGCTATGGATTCAAGTTCATCAATTGTAATATCTCCTCCGGCAGATGGTTGGATATCTGTGACTTGCAGATCGGTAACTGTTACCGTAACAGTAGAGAAAAGGTGAAGTTCAGGATCACCTGGCATTCCTCCATATTCAACTACATACCCATAAGGGGTAAAGTTCCCTGAGGTTCCAGCATCCGGCAGGTCATTCCAGCTTCCAATAGGACCCACTGATGGATTATATATCATATGACAATAATCTTCCCACATTTCAGGATCATTATTCCCAAAATAGTGATTAGGTTCACCATTATTCCAATTACTATACATACCATTAACAGGAGCACCAGGTAATGTAGGATGTGAAGGATAGCGTCCTTCCCAGTATTCTATTCCAGCATCCGGACCGGAAATCCATTTCCAATGGTCATGTTCCTCGTGGTCACTACCACCGATCCAGCCAACACCACCAAGTTCAGTTGTTATAAAGAAATTCTCTTCGGCAGATGTAACCGTGGCGAGATAGCCTTGTAAGCCATAATATGTAGCAATAGCTGCATTATCTTTTGACTCTGTCCATGAAATACCATAGTTAGAAACAAATTCATAATAATGTCCTGTAGAAGGTATAAAAATGGCTGAGATCAAAGTAAAAGTAACGTCACGTATTTCTTGTATTGGAGAACCACTGGTATTTCTATATTGAACTTGACGACATACATTTTGCCAGAAAGTTGCATCATGTGATCCTTGTAAAATTAAGATACCGGTTGACTGATCATAATTTTCAGAGACTCCACCAAAATTTTGTGTAAGCTCCAGGATGTCTTGATTAGAATGAAAATTATTCGTAAAATAAATTTTCATACCTTCAAAATCAGAACTAAAGTTAGACAATGTTATATTTGGCGCTACAATTACAGGTGAACTGCCAATAATGTAATTAACATTACCTGTCGCAATTATTTCAGGAGCATCATCACGTACTGTTCTACTTGGTTCAGACAACTCGTTAAGATAACTTTTTCTTGGATAAGCATATTCAACTTTTTGTGAAAATAATGCTGTAGATAGAAAGATCAATATTAAAATCCAAAATAATTTTTTCATTTGTGCCTCCCAGCTATTTTCTTTTATTACAACTGCAACAATCGTGCCATTATGAAAATTAACACAATTTATTATTTAATGACAATTTAACTATACACAGTATAATGAGATAGAACACATAAAAGTTAAGTTATTGAGTTAGATAAATATTAGAAACATAGTGACAAGAATGTCTCATGATGACAAATAAGACATTGGCTGAATTTTATAATTTATGAAGTATTCTGTTGACTGATCTTTCTGTGTAAGGATCTAATATTAATATCCAGCAATTTAGCAACCTTTGATTTATTCCCATTATGCATTTCAATTGCTCTTTGAATAATTTCAAATTCATATTGTTTCATCATAGTTTTTAAAGACAATATTTCAGTATCGTTTGGCAGTTTCATATTAACTGGAAGGTCTTTAAGTAATTTAATTGATAATTGGTTTGCTTGTATTATTTTATCGTTAGTTATTAATACAGCTTTGTTGATCACATTTTTCAACTCTCTAACATTACCCGGCCAGTGATATTCCAGTAATAATCTCATTGCATCAGAACTAAATCCAGATATTTTTTTCTTAAATTTTGAATTAGCATTTTGGAGAAATTCTTGTACGAAAAGCGGAATATCTTCTTTTCTTTCTGATAAGGATGGGAGAATTATCTGGAATTCGTTTAAGCGATGATAAAGGTCTTCTCGAAAATTTCCTAAGTTGATTTCAGTATGAAAATCTTTATTAGAAGTAGCGATAACCCTTACATTAACGTTTTTTGGTTTTAACCCGCCAATTCTTGTTGTTTGTTTTTCTTCTAATACGCGTAATAATTTTGCTTGTCCTTGAATTGGCATATTAGTTATCTCATCTAAAAGAAGCGTTCCACCGTTTGCTTCTTCAAATTTTCCTGCTTTCGAAGATAAAGCTCCAGTAAAAGAACCTTTTTCATGACCAAATAGTTCACTTTCAACAAGAGTATCAGGGATCGCACCACAATCTACAGCAACAAAAGGACTTTTCTCATGAAGGCTTTTCTTATGTATTACATTGGCAAATACCTCTTTTCCGCTACCGCTATCTCCTTGAATGATAACACTCATATTAGTGGGAGCAATCAACTCAATTTGATTTAATATCCGTTTTATTTGAGGGCTGTTGCCAATGATTATATCTTGCTTTTTAAAATAGAGTTTTCGTTTCAGATCATGTACTTGTTGATTGAGCTCTTTTGTTTTTAGACCTCTTTTAATTGTTAGAAGCAAAACTTCTTCACTAAATGGTTTTCTAATGTAATCATAAGCACCTAACTTAATTGTCTCCACTATGCTCTTAATACCTCTAGTTCCTGAGATCATTATTACTATAACATCATTATCAATTTTTTTTAAATTTTTTAAAATATTAATTCCATTTTCACCTGGTAATTGTATATCCAGAAGTACAATATCAGGATTGCATTCATTAAATTTATCGATAACTTTACTACCATCAGAAATGAGAAAAGTTTGATATCCATTTTCTTTTAGTATGCTTGAAATAAGAAGTTGTGTATCCCAATTATCTTCAACAATTAGTATTGAGCTCATTAGTTTCCTCCGGATATTTAAAAAGGAAACTGAAAAATAGTGACAAAATTGTCAATATTATTATTTAATTATATTTATTAATAATAAAACCGTAAAAAAGATATATAACCTTTCTCACGGTTTGCAATTTATAATTAATTAAAAATAATGATTTAAATAATAGCCTTAATTAATTTAACTATTAATTATTATTGGATCTCTTTATCTGTCAGATCAATATTTCTGCTTCGGAATCCGTAACCCATAACATCATTTACGTCAGTTAGTAACACAAAAGCTTTTGGATCGATATCTTTAACTATATCACGAATCATTGCCACTTGTCTCCGGTTCATTGCACAGAATAAAATATTGAATTCATTCCCTGTATATCCGCCTTGTGCTTTAAAAAATGTTACACCTCTCCTGATCTTATCATATATTTTGTTTTTAATCTCATTATTCTTCTCCGATATGATATAAACACCTTTAACATAAGGAAGACCTTCACTAGCTAAGTCAGTTAATTTAGTAGTAATAAATAGATTTACATATCCCCAAATTACAAGTTTAAGATCACTGAATACAATTCCAATCGTCAAAATTATGATTGATTCTACCACCCAATATCCCATTCCAATGGAAATCCCTGTTTTTTGTTTTAAAAAGGCAACTGGAATATCTGTACCTCCGGTAGAACCACGGAATCTGAAGATAATTCCCAATCCTAAACCCAATAATACAGAACCTGCTATAGCAGATAGATAAATATCTTTTGGTCCCAGCATGGCATATATCATTTTACCATGATCAGAATATGCATATGCTGAAAGATCTTTAATAATTCCAAATCTGTGAAGATTTTGAAAGCTAAGTAAGTCAGCTAGAATTGATGTAGAGAACATGCCAAAGAGAGATCTTAATCCAAAACGTTTACCAAGAAATATGAAACTTAATACAAATAATGGTATGTTGAACATTATCATAGATACACCTATGGGGATATTAAAAAAATGGAAAAGGATCTGGCCTAAACCACCAATTCCACCTGGTGCGATTTTGTATGGAACAAGGAACCAGGAATAGGCGATAGCGAATAGAACTGAACCCGCAATAATTCCTAAATGTTGGATTATATTTCTCTTTAATTTATAATTCATAACTAACCTCCGAATGGCGCAATTTATTTTCATAGTTTAAAAGTCAATATTTTAATGATATACAATAAATAAAAATAATATTATAAAATATAACATGTTACTTACATTGAAAATAGAGATACTTAAAAGAATATTTGCTTGACTAAGAATCCTTAATGAAAAATATAAATATTCACAACAGAGGAGGAGATTTTGTTTACAGTTGAAATTAGAATAGATGGTGAGTACAGAGAAAAGATCGCATTTGCAGAATCAGTGAAGATTAGATCAGTTCTGGATGAAAAGATCAAAGAAGATAATCAGATAATAGCTTACAAAATAGATAACAAATATGTGAATAATGAAACTGACATAAATACTGACACGATTTTGGAATGTTCTACTAGAACAAGTACAGCAGGAGATGCAATTTATAAAAACACATCAATTTTTATTTTATGTAAAGCTTTCAATTCAATTTTCAACAATGAGAAAAAGCTTGTTATTGAACATTCAATTGGTGATGGGGTATATGCAGAAGTTATTGATTATTCATTCTCCGAAAAAGAGATTAATCTGCTTATAAAAGAAATGCAGAACATTATTGATAATGGTACACCAATAATCAAAGTTGATAAAACGCCTTCTGAAGCAAGGGAAATCTTCCTGCAAAATGATCGTGAAGATGTGATCAAACATATAACACATAATTCTATAACACTTATTAAATGCGGCGACTTCTATGACTATCTTATCGGCCAGACTGCAGATAATACAAATTACATCCAAAGCTTTGAAATAATCTATCACTCTCCTGGTCTGATATTGAGATTTCCAGATAAATTATCTCATAGGATGAATGGAGAATTCATACTTTCTCGAAAACTTTTTGCAACTCATCAGGAACATGATAAATGGCTTAGTATTTTAGGTGCTCATAATGTAAACAGCATCAATGAAGCTGTAAAAAATTATAAAATAACAGATCTTATCCAAATTGAAGAAGCACTTCACGAAAAAAAGATAATGGATATAGCAAAACATATTACGCGAAAAGATGATACTAAACTTGTACTTATCGCAGGACCGTCTTCATCAGGGAAAACTTCTTTTGCCAAACGGCTCTCCATACATTTGATGGTGAATGGGATCAAACCGCATATACTTGGAATGGATGATTACTTCTTACCAAGGTGTCAAACTCCAAAAAAAGAAAACGGAGATTTTGATTTTGAAAATATCCACTCACTGGATCTCGAACTTTTAAATGATCATCTACAACAATTACTAAACGGAAAAGAAGTAGAATTGCCCAAATATAACTTTATCAAAGGAATTAGAGAAATAAATCACAAAAGGCTACAGTTAAAAGACAATGAGATACTATTAATGGAAGGAATCCATGGACTAAATGATATGCTCTCATCATCTGTTCCATTCAATCAGAAATTACGAATTTATGTAAGTGCCTTGAATAATCTTAATATTGATTCTCATAATCGTATACCAACAACAGATTCAAGAAAGATAAGAAGATTAATTCGGGATAATAAATATAGAGGACATACTGGTGAACAAACTTTAGAAATGTGGGATGCTGTAAGAGAAGGTGAAGATAAAAATATCTTTCCTTATCAGGAAAATGCAGATTTTATGTTTAACAGTATTTTAACTTATGAACTTGGAGTTCTTAAAAAGTATATTAAACCTATCCTGTATACGATCACTGAGTATTCACCATATTATAGTGAAGCAAAAAGATTAATGAAAATAGTTGAACATATCTATAATATTCAAGATGATCTTGTACCTTCTAATTCTATTTTGAGAGAATTTATCGGTGGTAGTATTTTTAAATATTGATCTAACAAAGCTCAGTTTTCAGGATCATCTTCGTGTACTATTCTTTCCGGAGGGCTGAAAAATACTCTTTCCAGCTTGGAATTAACAAATTCCACAATGCTGAAACTAACTCCAAGAGTTATCATTATCTTTAATCCATTTAATAAGTAAATTAATATATACTGACTTTTAAATTCTCTTTTAATAATAAGATGCAAAATAAAATGCACTAATACATAGCAGATAGCTTCTAATATACTAAACGTGATATTCCTGATATATTTGAATCTGAACCAGGTTAATCTAAAAACCAGGGTATAAACAGTGAAAAGCATTACTGCATAAATAAAAAGTTGAATTAACCCGCCCATCTGCACAATTAAATTTGTTTTCTTCATGAGAAAAACAAACATGCTTGAGATAATAAGTACAATAATTATCGTATCTACTGATCTTAAATATTTTGTACTAAAAAATACAAAACTCCCCAGCAGCGAGAATATCAAGAACTGAAAGCCAAAATCATTAATATCAAAAATATTTACATTAAAGAGTGAACCGATTATGAAACTTAAAGATATAGTTACGACTAATAATAAGACAAGAAAGATAATTTTCTGAAAATTCATTTTCATTCTCCTAATTTGCAAAGATCCAATGTACATTAAAATTAAAATGTGTTCCAGGATGATTACGATCTAAGAACATAATTTTATTATTGGTTACATTAATTGCATCAATACTTATTTCAAATCTATCTGTTAACTGAATCTTCAAATAAGCATCAATGTTCTGTGTATCAGTAGTTCTGGGTGAGTCAATTGAGTTCAGAAAATAAGAATAATTTGAGTGATAAATATGCTTCAATCCAATTATGATTTCATTATTATGCTCCAATAAATATCTAAGTTCTAATAGATTAGATAATTGCCATTCTGGATAATACTCAATATAATAATAATAATGATAATCTAATATCCAATCTTCACTAATCTCTTCATTTCTTAACCAATTTCTAACCACAATTTCAAATTTATTAATACTCAAATCAACCAAATTCTGTACTTCAAAATAATCTACAGAATTCTTTATGGTGTGATAAAGACCCCCAGAAGTTCTATTACTATTCTGCCCAAACATAAATTTAGTTTTCAGATGTGAGGAATGAAATATTATTCCTCCTCCAACTCTTGATCTAGTTTTGTAATTAAATAGATGTCTATACTGATGATCATTACTAGAAGACGAACAATATTCACCTAAAAGACTAAATCCGTTAAATATTTCATATGCAACTTCAGAATTTAATTGAAAAATATTTTTATCTTGAAAATAGCCTGTATTACCAATACTTAGTCTCTTAAAATTAGAATCTTGATCAAAAGAAAGTATATGGTAAGAACTATCTCTTATTGTGTTTTCGATTGAATTATCTTCAATTACATATTCATATGAAAAATCAATTTTATGATCTTTTGTTTCAATTTTTTTTTGAGTTAAAAATTGTAATAAATTACGTTCTTTTTGAAATATTTTACCTGTCTCAGGATGCCAAGAGTTCATTATGTAATCACTAAAATTATATTTTAATCCAAGGTCTAATACTGAATTTTGAACAAGAACTGAATATTCGTTTTCTTTTAAATATACATAATCATCATTATAATAGTATCCATCTACGTCTTTTTCACCAGGAAGTTCTTGGTCAAATATACTATTTTCAAAATAAATTTGAGCAAAGTTCAAATCATATTTCAAATGGAGGTGAAAATTTTTGGAAACTTCGTTTGTTCCAAGCCAGGTTCCTTCTTCACCTAAATAATCAAGCTGAATATCGAATTTTGGAATTCCAAAGATACCACCTTTCATCAGGGAAACTGCAATATTGTTCATGTCGTTATCACCAAGTCCCATATAACTTTCTGTGATAGCAACCGGGAGATTATAATCCCATGAATTATAAAAGATATTTCCTCTTTTGTATTCTGCTCTAAAAATATCTCTATTATTCTGGACTGTCTGTATATTACTGGTTGTAAAAGGAATTTCTGTAAATCCATTTTTTTTGAATCGAACATCTAAATTGATTGGTGAAAATAGATGAAAATTTTCCTGGTAGATCAGATGTGGAATGAAAAGGTCATCTTCATTTTTTCTTTTTCCAGCAAGGAAGTCATTCATTTCAACCAGAAGTATTTTTGGATCTACTCTCTCTTCTAAAGTGTCTAAAATTACAATTTCAGCTTTTAAAGTATCAAGAGGATTGTTTTCTGTAAGTTCAGCTTGCGCCCATGCGGATGTTATTGAAACAATAGTTGCTAAAATTAAGAAGAGCCTTTTTATATCCATCTTTTATCCTTATACCATTTATAGGTTTTCTTAAAATTTAATAAATATTCATCTTCAAATTCAATTTTCAATTTTTCTTGTGATCTTGATGTGTCAACTAACCAGTAATTTTCTTTGAATTCTTTTACTTTGTCCCTATTGAGAATTGGGAACCTAGTCTTAAATATCGAACTGACAAGTTCTAATATTACAGCAATAGGGTAGAGGATAAATTCTGGAATTTTTATGGTAATGGTTTTTTTATTCAGAGCTTCACCAATTAACTTATGCAATTCCGTATTTTCTAATTTTCTTGGATTTGCTGCAAAGAAAATTTCATTATAGGCATCTTTATTATTTATTGTTCGTTCGATCAGATCTGTAAGCTCATCGATATAGATAAGATTTAAATATTTAGATTTAAAACTATTTAAGAATACAATGTGATTTTTTACCATCTTAAATAAAATGAGAAAATCTTTATCACCAGCACCATAAACAGAGACAGGTCTGATAATCGTCCATGGCATCTTTGCACTTTTTTGAATTATTTGTTCTGCCTTAAATTTGCTTTTACCATACATTGTAATGGGAGCTGGAGTTTCTTTTTCTGTTCTGCCCGAATTCTCATTTTCAGCCGGTCCTGATACAGCTTGACTGCTTAGAAAAATGAACTGTTTAACATTAGAAGTATTGCAGATCTCAAGAAGAGATTCAGTAAGATCAATATTTATTTTTTGAAATTTGCTCCAATTACGGGCACGGGTTAGAGCTGCAGTATGTATTAGCACATCTTTATCTTTTACTATTTCTTCAATTTCATTAATATTTTTGTAATTAATATATAAGATATTTTTTTTGTTTTCTAGTAATTTAGTATTAGAACCTGATCTAACTAGACAGGTAACTTCATTGCCTGACTTTAGAAGTTTATTTGCTAATGAGCTGCCAACGAATCCGTTAGCTCCTGTAATAACTATTCTTTTCATAAATGTTATTCAAGGAATGAACTTAAATTGGTCAATTATTTTATATAATTCGCAAATAAGATTATATCTAATAAAAATGTAAAACTTGACGATTGATTATAGTAAAATAATTTTCCATATTATTATAAATTTAGGAGATATTATGAACATTTTATTAATAGGTATACAGGGATGTGGGAAAGGAACACAGGCAAAACTTCTTGAAGAAAAATTTGGCTGGAAACATATTACTACAGGTAATCTTTTACGCGAGAACTTTGAGAATAAAACAGAATTAGGAATTATCGCAAAAAAATTCATGGATGCAGGTGAACTAGTTCCTGATAAGTATGTTTTTCAAATAGTCGAGGATGCCTTAGCAAAAGTGGATGAGGGATCAATACTAGATGGATTCCCAAGAAATATGGAACAACTCAAGTTCCTGGAAAAAAACTTTACTATTGATAAAGTTATACTTTTAGACCTATCTGATGAAAAAGCTATAGAGCGAGTTTCATCTCGAAGAAATTGCGTTGATTGTAAAAAAGATTATAACCTTCTTTATCATAAACCAAAGGTTGAAGGGATCTGTGATGTTTGTGGTGGAAAAATAGTTCAAAGAGATGATGATTATGAAGATGCGATTAAAAAAAGGATAGAAAAATTTTATAAAGAAACAACTGAAGTAATAACTTATTTTAATGAAGAGGGAAAACTGATCCGGGTTAATGCAGATGATCCTATTGATACTATTCAAGCAAATATTATCAAAGCACTTGATGTATAAAAAATCGTTAAAAGAGAAACATGATTGAACTAAAAAGGGACAAAATTCAGAAAATCGCAATTGTAATTCTCACAATATTTGCAATTGCTAATATTGAATTCCTTTTTTTAAGATTAATAAATATTAATAAATCTGTTCTTCATTTATATACGCAGATATCTATTATATTTTTGTCTATGTATATATGTTACCGGTTATTGAGAAACGGAATTACAATACAACGATTACTAAATCTTCTACCTGATATTATATTCATTCTTATCGGATTGATCATAGAAGATTCAGACAGGGTTTTTCAGTTTTATCTTATTGGACGCCAAACTTTTTCTCTGTTCAATTTAAAAACTGTGGCTAATTCAAAAAGTACTTTTATTGAAAATATTTCCGATAATCCACCAGTGCTTGTAATGCTGACATTTTTACTTACAATATTTATAGGTACATTATTGCTTATGCTTCCTGATGCAACTACTGCCGGTGAGGAAACTTCGCTTCTGGGAGCTCTATTTACTTCCACTTCTGCAACTTGTGTAACAGGATTAATAGTATATGATACTGGATTGCATTTTACTCTTTTCGGACAGGTAATAATCCTTACTTTAATCCAAATTGGTGGATTGGGAATTATGACTATATCAAGTGCATTTGCAATAATATTAGGACAGAGATTAAGCTTGAAACGAGAATCAATTATGCAGAATGTTGTAGGTGAATCAAGTCAACTGGATATGATAAGTTTGATCAAGAATGTTGTAATTGTTACCGTTACTTTAGAATTACTCGGTACACTGGTATTATATTTTACTTATATTGCTAAGTCATTTTCGGTTAATCAGGCTATATACCATTCGCTCTTCCATTCTATCTCTGCCTTTTGTAATGCTGGTTTCTGTCTGTATACTGATAGCCTGATGCGCTATTATGACAATTTCACAATTAATTTTGTTATAACTGCATTGATAATTCTGGGAGGAATTGGATTCCCGGTACTCAAGGATATCCAAAGAATAATCAATGATAAATTTCGTTTCAAAAGATTAACACTGCATTCAAAGATCGTATTGACTGCAACTTTTATATTATTGTTAGTAGGAACTTTATCTTTCTTTATATCAGAATACAATAATGAGATGAAAGGTTTCAGCTTTTTTAACAGGATTTATGCCTCATACTTTCAATCTGTTACTACAAGAACGGCAGGATTCAATACGATTGACACAGCAAATTTAAGCAGGGGATCTTCCTTGATTTCAGATGTGTTGATGTTTATTGGCGCTTCACCTGGTTCTACAGGCGGTGGAATTAAAACCACAGCTCTTGTTGTTGTATTTGTTGCTGTTATTGCCATGTTCCAGGGACATAAGGATGTGAATATATTCAAAAGAAAAGTATCAGAAAACATTATTAAGAAGGTGATGGCGTTAATAACTGCTTCAATTGTATTTCTTATATTTATGGTCTTTTTACTTTTTCTGCTTGAACCTTTTTCCTTTGAAAAAATCTTATTTGAAGCAATTTCTGCATTTGGAACTGTAGGCCTTTCCATGGGAATTACCTCAAGCTTGTCTAATGCAGGAAAGACTATAATAGTTTTGTTGATGTATTTAGGTAGAGTAGGTCCGCTAACTTTAATGTTTGCAATTTCACAAACTAAAGATAAATCTTACTTTACATATACTCAAGAAAAAATTAATATTGGTTAAATTTCTGGTTCACACATGAATGTGTATTATATAATTAGTGTTTGCACAGATGAACCTATCTGTGTTGCATAAGGAGTATTTATGGCAAAATTTGCAGTGATCGGTCTTGGTAAATTTGGGATGAATGTTGCTACTACGCTCTTTGATAGAGGTGCTGAAGTAATTGCAATTGATAATGATAAAACGGCAATTGATGAAATTACCGGACGCGTGAGTGTTGCTATTCGTTTAAATAGTACAGATGAAAAAGCATTAAAGATGAATCGAATACAGGATGTTGATGCAGTTATTCTAGCGATAGGAAATAACATTGAAGTAAGTGTCTTAACAACTGTTCTTCTAAAAAAAATTGGAGTAAGCAATATACATGCAAAAGTAGATAGCAAAGTTCATGCCAGGATCTTGGAGCTTCTGGGAGTTCATAATATCATTTTTCCGGAAGAACAAATTGGTAAACAGCTTGCAAATTCTCTTATTTCAAGTAGTGTTATGGAGTATGTAGATCTTTCCAGCGGTCATAGTGTTGTGGAACTGCTTGTACCTGATGAATGGATTGGAAAAACCTTACAGCAGCTTGCTCTTCCAACTGAAAAAAGTGTTAATATAATTGCAATAAAATATACAGTACAGAGCGTAACGGAAGAAGGAGAAAATGTCATTAGTAATGAAATTAACGATATGCCCGGTGCTAATGACGTGATCAATGATGACGACGTTCTAGTGCTTATCGGACCTAAAAGTAAAATTGATGAGCTTATAGAAGAAACAAGTAAAAAAGGATAGAATTATGAAATTATCATTTATAGGTAAAATCAGGCTTTTGATCATCTTAATTTTCATCGTTGCAATTCTTCAAGCTGGTATAATTCTTCATTTGATCAATAATGCAAACAGTTATATGCAGATGAAATTAGATCTTCAGAATACAATATTTATTAGTTTGTTCATACAATTTATTTTAGTACTTACAATAATTTTCTATACTCCTGTATTTCTGCATAAAGCTTTTACAGAGATCCACAATATAATCAAGGATATAACTCAGGGTATTTACACAATAGATATTGATCCTGATAATAATAAAACTACTATCGGAAAAGAATTCCTTATTGTGATATCACTTCTAAAAGATATGTTGAAATCAATTCTTAACTTCGATACATTGAAAAAAGAGAAAATAGTAGAACATCATAATCGCATAGTCTCAATCTTGAATCTTACTGATGACGGATTTGCTATTGTTGACATTAAGGGTAATTTTGTGTATATGAATGAAAAAGTGACTGAGACATTTCCAGCTTTACATGATAAGTCTAATATAATTGAAACTAATTTCCCACCTGAAATAGAAAATAACATTAAAAAATATACATTAAATATTCTAAAATCACGGACAAAACAGGAACCACAACAATTTTTTGTTCCATCTCTGAAACGTCATGTAATACTAAATAGTGCTTTGATACGTGATGCAAGCGGACAGCCGACTGGTGCAATAATTGCAATAAAAAATCTTGAAAAAAGGAAACAGACTAAAGAGGAAGAATTATAAAAAAAATAATATGAAAATTGAATATAAAGAAAACGAAAAACAGAGAATTGATAAATATCTAGTGAGTCTTAATCTGGAAGAGTTATATTCACGTTCATTTATAGATAAACTTCTAAAAAATGAAGCAATTCTGGTAAATGGTAAGGTTGTTAAAAAAAATCATAAACTAACAAGTTCGGATATTATCGAAATCACAATTCCACCAAAGGATGAAGTAGAAATAAAGCCACAGAATATCCCTTTTGATATTATTTGGGAAGATGATGATATAGTAATTGTCAATAAACCTGCTGGACTTGTTGTACATCCGGGTGCCGGAATATCCGATGGTACTCTGGTAAATGCACTGATGTATCATTTTAAGGAAGTACTTTCTACGCGGCATGATCCACTCAGACCCGGGATTGTTCATCGCCTGGATAAAGAAACTAGCGGACTTTTGATAGTTGCTAAGAATGATAAGGTACATTCCCTTTTATCTCGCATGTTTCAGGATAGAATAATCAAAAAGACATATCTTGCTGTAACAGTTGGAATTCCACCCAAAACAGAAGATACAATTAATACCATGATTGGAAGAAGTAAAAGAGATAGAATAAAGATGACAGTAACTGATGATGGGCGAGATGCTATTACACATTACAAAATTATTAAATACTATGATTTTTTTTCAGTGTCTGAAATTATTTTGGAAACAGGAAGAACACATCAAATCAGGGTTCATTTCTCTCATATTAATTGCCCGATATTGGGAGATAATACGTATTCGACTTTGAAAAGAACTCTCAGTATTGTTCCATTTCATTATCAGAAAAAAGTGAAGTACTTATTGGCAAATCACCTAAAGAGACAAGCTCTGCACGCTTACAAATTAGAATTTGAACATCCAATAACAAAAGAAATTATCAAGGTAGAAGCACCCATTCCGGAAGATATTCAATACACTTTGGACTGGCTTGATAAATATTTTGTAACTGAATAAATAATCATACTCATCTATAAGTTAAAAGAAATGGCAAATTTCAAAGTGTCATGTAAATAATTATTATATGATAAAACCTTAAATATTGACAAAAATAGTTGTAAATTTTGATTAAACTATAGAAAGTAATGTGAGGAGTGCTGATGGAATGCAAAAATCAAAACAGAAATCAGGGGGACTGCAATTGTACTTATCCCTGCAGTAATAAAGGTATCTGTTGTGATTGTATAAAATTTCACCGTTCCATGAATGAGCTTCCAGCCTGTTATTTCCCCGTAGATGCTGAAAAAACCTATAACCGTTCAATAGAGTATTTTGTTGAACTGTACGATCAGGGAAGAATATGATGCTAGTTGTAAAACCACTTATTTTCATAGTTGTGAATATGCTGGTTGGATTTCTGTATATTTTTGCAATCAAGTGCTTCCTCTTCATTCCTTCAAAAGAGAAAAAATTATTTAATAGAAGAATTCCGTTAACACCAGCTTATGTTTATAGGAAAAAGACCTGGCTGATAAAAAAGATAAAGAAATATGTTAATGATTTTATTCGTGATACAAAAAATGACTCTGATGGATCGCGTATAACTGAATGGGAGCATAAGGTTTTTCATAATACCTGGGATAAGATCACATTTATGGAAGATCTCAAGTTTATCCCAAATTCTATAAAAATGAACATTCGACATTTTCTTACAACAATAGTATATGAAATTTCAAAACAATTCTTACGAACTTTTATTCCTTATTTAATGGAAAAATATGAGGTTAACAGATATATTGAATTGCTTGATAAAAAACTTGATGTTGAAATTTTAAAAGAATATTTTAATAAATATGTATACAAATATGTTTTATTGTTCGTATTAGCAATTCATTTTCTCATTGGAATTGGCAATATGCTGATATATTTATGTGTAAAATAGGAATCTAAAGTGAATAGAAATTTCGTAATATTGATATTAGTTTTAATTGTTATAACTTTTCTTTTTTATCCGGTAATTTTCAAAAATAGAGAAACTGTAAGAAATTTAGAATCTAATGGTTTATCTGTAGATACATTACAAGAAAGGCCAAATGATAAAGAACTTAGAACAGATAAGGTTAGATCATCCAGAAGAAATGCCATTACAAATGCAGCGGAGATCATTGAACCTGCAGTTGTCAGTGTTAATGTGATAAAAACCAAAATGGTTAAACGCAGACGTGGTTTTTTCTTTGGTTTTTATGATGAAGTTCCCTATAATATTCAGGGAATTGGTTCAGGTGTAATTTTTTCTAAAGATGGATTTATTATTACAAATGCCCATGTTGTAGAAGGTGCTACTGAAATAAAAGTTATTCTTACTGATACCAGACAATTTGACGCAAAAGTGATTGGAATAGATACAAGCCATGACATTTCAGTTTTAAAAATTAACGGGAACGATCTTCCTTATGCAAAATTTGGGGATTCAGATGATCTGATAATTGGTGAATGGGCAATAGCACTTGGTAATCCATATGGTTTTTTAATTAAAGACAGTAGACCAAGTGTTTCGGTTGGCGTGATTTCCGCCTTAAACAGGGACTTTGCTGAAAATAATGATGGCAAGATATATCGTCATATGGTACAAACAGATGCAGCTATCAATTCGGGAAATAGCGGGGGGCCACTCGTAAATATTTATGGTGAGATAATAGGAATTAATACATTCATTTTCTCAGAATCAGGTGGTAGTATAGGTATTGGTTTTGCCATTCCAATTAATACAGTAAAAAAATCTGCACGTGAATTAATTGAATATGGAAAAATACGACAAATCTGGTTTGGTTTTAAAGTTCAAGAGTTGAATCAGCTTATTGCATCGCATTTAAAACTTAAAAGTCTTGACGGAGTTTTGGTAAATTATATTCAAAGAAAGAGTCCCGCTGCTCTTGCCGGACTAAAAGAGGGAGACATCGTTGTAGAGATAAATGGTAATACCATCAAAGACACTCGAGATGCTGAATTGGCTGTTTTTGATATCTCAGTAGGAGATAAAATTAGGATTGGTATATTACGTGATGGTAAACCTCTGGAACTTGTATTAAACGCTGTAGAAAATAGATAATTAAATAAATTTTAGGAGTATGGATGAAAAAATATATTAAAATTATATTTTTGTTGATAATAGTATTTGTAATTAGCTGTAATGTATCTATGGATAAAAAAGGAAAAGCAAATTCTAAAAATGCTCAGATGAAAAATCATGAAGTAAAATTAGGTACAATTGTGATCAAACTTGAAGAGACTGGAGAAATTCAACCGATAAGAGAAATAGAACAAAAATCACAAGTTAGTGGTAAGCTGGTAAAATTCTTTGTTGAAGAAGGGGATTTTGTAAACAAAGGAGATATCATTGCAGAGATCGAACCAGATTATAATCAGGCTGAAACTATTCTGCATATAAAAAACAATTTAGCACTAGCAGAGATAGAATTAGAAAATGCGCAAGATAAGTATGATAAGAAGAAAGAACTTTATTCAGAAAATTATATCTCAGAAACAGAACTGGATAATTATAAGGATGCTTTTACAACAGCACAGATAAATTTCAATTCAGCGTTACAACAGTATGAACTTATTAAAGAAATAGAGACCGAAAATAACATATCTAAATTATATTCAACAGCTTCGGGTACTATAATTTTGAAACCAGTAGAAGAAGGAGAAATGATCGTTTCAAGTTCAGGATCTTATTCTGCCGGTACTGTAGTACTTACACTAGCCGACCTTAGCAGGTTGATAGTTGATACTAAGATCAATGAAGTTGATATTTCTAAAATTGATATTGGGATGGATGTAAATATTCAAGTTGATGCTTATCCTTATGTTGATTTTAAAGGTAATATTACCAAGATTGCTGCCAT
>Ga0307990_1000652_pt1 | contig 30538 bp, 22 predicted proteins | sample EllFjometagen129_FD_203168 | JGI IMG/M metagenome (GOLD analysis project Ga0307990, IMG submission 203168) | Marine microbial communities from Ellis Fjord, Antarctic Ocean - #129 | ecosystem: Environmental > Aquatic > Marine > Unclassified | place: Southern Ocean | collected 2014-10-08
ACAAGCGGCTCATAGCCCATGCCGCGGTGGGTGCATCGGCCAAAAGAGAAAATGATTATTTTTACGAACAGAAAAAGTGCTTAACAGTTGGAGGTGATTGCGGCACAGGCCATAGCCCAGACCGTTATTTTTAGTTTTTCTTTTGCCTCGATGAGCTCCCGGTTCTGCAATTCCAGTTCAATTTGATGAACTTCCAGTTCATGTAGCAGCCTGTTGGCTTCGGCTTCAGGAACTATTTTTTGCACTTCACTTTCATCTGCAACTTTTTTACTATAAAGTTCTTCAGCTTTACGGCGAAGTTTGTTTTGCTTTGACGAAAGGTTAACATTTTTCTTCATGGCAGTGAGTTAATAAAAAATGACATATCCCCAATTTGCTGCCGAGATTAAATGCAAGTAGTTTTAGTGTAGTGGTTTTTAGTGTTTCAGCAAAAGGTTTCTAAAAAAAAGCAAATTTAAAGCAATAATGTTAAAAATGTTTTATTTTTTCATGAATACATCACAAAGCACACTATTTCAACACCTTTCAAAACAAAATAATTTTGCAAAAAAAACATTTTTACATGTTAATTATCACTGCTGTCCGACTAAAAAATATAGATTCTTTCCCGAAATTTCGGGAAAGAACCTATTGTTAGACTTATATTTTTCACGGACAATAGTGATTAATTATGAAGATATACTGAAAAATGAGGAACAACAGCGAAATTAGATGAGGGGATTTCTATTTTTCGGGATCGCGCAATCCGGGACAAATATTAATAAATTGATACTATACTAAAAAGTGTCGGTCTTTTTAGTTGGGTTTTTAAATTTAAATAGGGTCTGCTGAGAAAGACCTAATCGACAGGGCTAATATAAGTTAACCAATAATATTTGATAAAGTTAACGATATGGTTTTGTGTTTTTCAGCAAGCCCTAAACAGCACCACATAATTGGATATTGAGCCAGGCACATATTAAGCTCTCACCGGCAGAGTAAAATAAAAGCGGCTACCTTTCCCCTCTTCACTTTCCACCCAAATTTTACCACCATTTTTTTCAACAAATTCCTTGCATAGAATCAATCCCAAACCTGAGCTGGGCTCTCCATCAGTGCCGGGTCTGCTGGTTCTGGCATCAACATGAAATAGTATATCCTGCATTTCTTTGGCCAAACCTATTCCGTTGTCTTCTACCGAAATCATTGCAAAATTGTTTTCGTTTATCGTGGATGATATTTTAATCATGCCTTTGTTGGATGTAAATTTTATTGCGTTCGAGATCAGGTTGCGGATGATAGTCTGAAGCATATACATATCTGCAAAAACTTCTTGCTGTTCGTAAATATCAACTATTATCTCAATATTTTTTTTCTTTGCCAGGTCATTCATAGTATTCAAACATTCGATTACTACATTTTTCAAGCCAATCGCCTGTGGTCGGTATTCGATACCACCTCTTTGAGTTTGCGACCATTCAAGCAGGTTGTTGAGCAATCCAAAGATGTTTCTTGCTGAGGTATTCATTTCTATCATCATTTCCTTTTGTTGATCGCCCGGTAAATCCATCGTCTCATCAGCCATCATATCAGTTAATGCCAAAAATCCTCCAAAGGGGTTACGCAGGTCGTGTGCAATAATGGAAAAGAACTTGTCTTTTTCTGCATTGAGGCGCTGCAATTCCTGGTTTTGCCAGCGAATTTTTAAATGGGTGGCCACCCTGGCATTAACTTCTTCGGCATGAAAAGGCTTTGTAATGTAATCGACCCCTCCCGCGGTGAATCCTTTTAGAATATCCTTCGTATCGTTTAGCGCACTAATAAAGATTATGGGGATACCGGATAAACTCTTGTTTTGTTTGAGTCGGTTGCAAACCTCGTAACCATCCATATCCGGCATCAAAATATCCAAAAGTATAAGATCGGGCTTTTCTTTTTCTACTACCTGCAAAGCCATTTGTCCATTGGGAACAGTAAGTATCTTGTAACCATTTTCTTTTAGTAATCCGTCCAAAATTTTTAGATTTTCCGGCATATCATCAACAATTAAAAGAATTGGTCTAAGCTGTCCTGGTTGCTTATCTTTTCTCATTATTCGCCCTCTTTAGTATTTTATTAAAGTTTAAAAAATAGTTATAAAAAAATAAAAACATTTGAGACTGTACAGCAAAAATACTATTTAAGCTTTTGAAATCCAAAAACTAAACTTACTCCCTTTCCCCTCTTCACTTTCCACCCAAATTTTACCGCCATGTTTTTCGATGAATTCTTTGCAGAGTATCAAGCCCAGGCCGGTTCCCTGTTCCTTATTTGTTCCAGGGGTCGAGAAGTTTTCATCCAATCGGAATAGTTTATTCAGACTCGTTTTTGACATCCCCACGCCATCATCAGCTACCGATACTTTAAATCCTTCCTGTTGTTCCGTGGCCGAAATAATGATTTCGCCATTATGCGAAGTAAATTTAATGGCATTGGAAATCAGGTTTCTCATCACCGTACTAATCATAGCCTTATCAGCAAATAAAGGTAAAATTGGAGGCAGGGATGTTTTTATAGTAATAGATTTTTGCCCGGCAATATCAGTAAACAAATCGATGGTTTCGTTGATAAGGTTATTCATTTCGAAAAACTCCGGGTCGAATTCCATTCTGCCGGTTTGCGATCGCGACCAGTCCATGAGATTCTTGAGCAGGTTCATTGCCCGTTCGGAGGACTGCTGTATGATTCCTGCATATTTCCCTATAGCTTCATAATCTTTATCCCTGACCTGTTCCAGCAGCAAATCGCTAAAACCAATGATGGAGTTGAAGGGGCTTTTCAGGTCGTGTGCAATGATGGAGAAGAACTTATCTTTCTGGGCATTGAGAGACTGAAGTTCACTATTTTGTTTTTTAATTAGCCTGGAGGTGTAGAATAAATTAAAAAATGACATGGCAAGCAAAAACAATAATATGCTGATGATGACTCCACTAAGGAGTACGATAAGAACTCTGCCATGAAAATAAAAAATTGGTTCGCTGTACTGAGAAAAAAACAGCACCCATTTTTTGCCGTTGAACACTACCGGCAGTGTAAGCGTCCGGTAAACGTTGGCATGTGTTGCTGAATCAATTCCATAGCTGTCGTACAACAGTGAATTGTTTGCAATGCTGTCGTCAAAAACCTTCAAATGAACCATATTACGCTGGTTTCCGTCCCAATGCCCCAGAATGCCCTGCATCAAATCGTTCATCCTATACGGGCTATACACCCATCCCCGAATTGCTGCACGGCGCTGATCGATAGTATTTACAGGTAAGCCAGATTTGTAAAACGGCACGTACATCAAACTTCCCGATTGAATATCCTCCTTGTTTTCCTGTACCAAACCAACTTTTCCTGAAAGCATGGCAAGGTCATGGTCTCTAGCGAGTTCCATAACTTTTCTTCGTACCGGCTCTGTAAACATATCATAGCCAAAGGCTTTTAAATTGCGCCCCGAAAATGGTTCAAGATAAATAATGGAGGTATAAATTGATCGCTTGCCGGCAGGATAAACCGAATATTTGGGAAATCCTTCACTGCGGATGTGCCGGATGTGATTATCCAATTGATCGGCAGGAATAAGAAGGGAAAATCCAACACCCAAAATTCCGGGCAGGTTTTTTTCAATTTTTGATCGCTCGATAAATATTTTCCAATCTTCGCGGGTTACGGTGTCGGAGACAGAAAAATAAGCTGAACCGGCTCTTAAAATCAGGGCGTGCGCATGAAGCCGTGCCGATATTTTGTGTTCGATTTCTTTGCAAAGGGTTTCAAACTCCTCCTGAGCTATTTTGTCAACGTTGTGATAAACATTGAAAGTTAATAAGACTGTTAATGCAAGGCCGGCAAGAAAGATTAATAAGGCTTTCCAGCTATATTTTGCATGCTTTTCGGGAGCGAAAGAATGGAGTGTGTTCCTGACCAAATACATAATTTACATCATTTTATTTTTTAATAACAAAACTAAAAACGAAACCTTTGCCTTCTTCACTTTCCACCCAAATTTTGCCGCCATGTTTTTCGATAAATTCCCTGCAAAGGATCAAGCCCAGGCCGGTTCCCTGTTCGTTTTGGGTGCCTGATGTAGATATATTTTGATCGATTTGAAAGAGCTTTTTAATAATTCCTGCTGGAATTCCAACCCCATTATCGCTAACCGACACTGATATTTCATTTTGGTTTTCGATTGTTGAGATAAGGATTTCGCCGCCGGGCGAAGTATATTTAATGGCATTGGAGATCAGGTTTCTCAAAATTGTGTTAATCATATCTATATCTGCAAAAATCGGTAAATTTTGGGACAATGCCTGCTTAATAACAATAGATTTTTGCCGCGCAATGTCCCGGAAAAACTCCACAGTTTCGTTGATAAGGTTATTCATTTCGAAAAACTCCGGGTTGAATTCCATTCTGCCGGTTTGCGATCGCGACCAGTCCATGAGATTCTTGAGCAGGTTCATTGCCCGTTCGGAAGACGATTGTATGATTGCAGCATATTTCCCGATTCCTTCATAATCTTTATCCCTGACCCGTTCCAGCAGCAAATCGCTAAAACCAACGATGGAATTGAAGGGGCTTTTCAGGTCGTGTGCAATGATGGAGAAGAACTTATCTTTCTGGGCATTGAGTTTTGTCAACTCCTGGTTTTTCCGGCTTACCAGTTCTTTCGAGTGTTTGAGATCGGTAATATCGTGCACCACAGTAAAACGATATTGCTTATCCTGAACATAAATGTATTCGGCGGATAAAAGCACATGTTTGATGCTGTTATTCTTGGTTTTTAAGGTAGCCTCCTGGCTGGTAATTTTTCCCTTGCTATCCGATTTGTGCAATAGCATATTCCTGGTTTCATCAGTTAAAATATCCAACTGCATGGCAGTTTTTCCAATTACTTCATCCTTGTTAAATTCAAGAAGTTTGTAAAAAGTATCGTTAACCTCAATATATTGCCCGGTATTCAAATCGCTTAAACCACAGGCTGAGGGGTTGAGGTAAAATACCTTTGAGAATTTTTCTTCTGACAAGCGTAGCTGGGAGATGTCGGTGGTAACCCCGAATATAACAGATACACCATCCCAAACTCCCGGGGCAACTCTTGTCTCCACGGGGATTAGGATACCTTTTTTGGTAATGAGTGGAATTGGGCAGAACTCTGTTTGTCCGGCTAACATTTCGCCAACGATTCGCCCGGCTTCATCCCGTCGTTCCTCCGGATGTAACATAAGAACAGATTGCCCTGTAAGCTCTTGTTTTGTATATCCGAGACGGTCGATAACCGTTGAATTAGCACGAATAATATTCCCCTGCATATCCAGCACAAAAAGAAACTCGGGAATGGTGTTGAAGAAGGCCTCGTAATTCTGACGTGTTTGAAGTACCAGGTTTTCTGAATGTTTTCGTTTGCTAACATCAATCACAAAAACCGAAACACCTACAATGTTTCCGTTGGCATCTTTTATAGCATTATAATAATTTTCGTAATACGTTCTGTAAAGGTCTGCATTGCCATAGTCCTCGCTAACAGTAAAACATTCGCCTTGTAATGCCCTGTCAAAATTGTTTTTTGTTTTTTGCCTGTCCTCCAAACCCGTAATTACATCAAGCATGTTTGTGCCTATTTGAATGTCGGCATCCCAGATGGTTTTGATGGTTTTCTGGTGAAATTTTGTAAAAGCCGTGTAGCAATATTCTTTATCGATGGCAAATATGATAATACTGGTGGGGCTTTCGAAAATAGAATGCAATAAATTGAAGTCATCACGGTATTTCTTTTCGCTTTCTTTGAGTTCCCGGGTCAGTTTTTCTGCAATTTTCCGCGAACGGTTCAGGGTGTTGAACAGCGACAGAAAATATAAATACAACAACACACTGATTATTATCCCACCAAAGAAAACAATAATTACTAATGGGGCGAATGAAACAGATTTGCCGTTAACCTGGGAAAAATGAAGTACCCACTGTTTCCCGTTAAACTGTATCCAAATGGTATTGGTTCTGGAATGTGGGTATGTAATTTTTGATGAATCGCAACGCTGGCTGTCGTACATGAGCGATGCAAGCGACAGGCTGTCATCATATACCTGCAGGCAAATTCTGTTCTTTTTACTATTATCCCAATGGCCTAGTACTCCCTGCATCAAATCATTCATCCTGCAAGGGCTGTAAACCCATCCGAGGATTGCTGCACGGCGCTGTTCTGTTGTATTTACCGGCATACCTGATTTGTAAAACGGCACATACATCAAGGTCCCCGATTGAATATCATCTTTGGTTTCCTGCACCAGGTCAATTTTTCCTGAAAGCATGGCAAGGTCATGGTCTCTCGACAGTTCCATAGTTTTTCTTTTTAATGGCTCCGAAAACATATCATAACCAAAGGCTTTTAAATTGCGTCCCGAAAATGGTTCCAGGTAAATAATGGAGGTATAAATTGATCGCTTGCCGGCAGGATAAACGGAATAGTCGGGAAATCCTTCCTTACGGATGCGCCGGATATGATTGTTCAATTGATCGGCAGGAATAAGAAGCGAAAATCCAACACCCAAAATACCGGGCAGGTTTTTTTCTATTTTTGATCGCTCGATAAATATTTTCCAATCTTCGCGGGTTACGGTGTCGGAGACAGAAAAATAAGCTGAACCGGCTCTTAAAATCAGGGCGTGCGCATGAAGCCTCGCCGATATTTTGCGCTCGATTTCCGTGCAATTGGTTTCGAACTCCTCCTGGGCTGTTTTGTTAACATGGTAACGAGTATGAAACGTAATCGCTAACGTTAAGGATAGCGCTATAATCAAGATTAAAATTGCTTTCCATTTCATTTTACTATTTTTTTAAGTAGTGAATAATCAAGAAGTATAATTTATTTTTTAATAATAAAACTAAAAACGAAACCTTTGCCCTCCCGATGGCTATCGGGATCACTTTCCACCCAAATATTACCTCCATGTTTTTCAATAAATTCTTTACAAAGTATCAAGCCCAGGCCGGTTCCCTGTTCCTTATTTGTTCCGGGGGTCGAGAAGTTTTCATCCAATCGGAATAGTTTTTTAAGACTCGTTTTTGACATCCCCACACCATCATCAAAAAAATCAGCACCAGCCTCCAGGGGATAACAATGCCTTGTTGAAAATAATCGGAATACAGCAGCCCGGCGTTTGTAAATGGGGCATCCAACATATTAAGGCGCTTGTAAGTATCGATTATAGATTTCCACCTGCCCGGGTTGGTGTAGCCAATTTCAACCACATCCTTCATTACCAGTTTTTGCATTTGAGCAGCTTCAAACCATAAGTGATCTACAGTGTGACGCTTACTGTATTGGCTATAAATAAGATCAATGATCTCTTCAGGGTTATCCATGGCATAATCCCATCCCTTAATTGTTGCTTCCCTGAAATTTTTTACTAAAAGAGGATTGTCATTAATAAATGTTGCAGTAGTAAAAAGCATATCACCATAAAAATCGATACCTCCCATTACCGGCGCAATGATGGTGTAATCAAACTTTGCCTTATCCAGAAGAAAAGGTTCATCGGTTGAATAGGCCGAAATTGCTTCCATAGTACCGTTTAATAAGCCATTCACATCAAATGTATGCTGATCGATGATACATTGGTCAAGCGAAATTCCCTCATTATTCATATAAGCAATAATATCGGCAGCATTGGGCTCCATAGCGATTCTTTTCCCTACGAGGTTGTGAACATGGTTGATCCCGGATTTTTGAGATCCCAAAAGAATTTGCGGGGAGTGCTGAAATATAGTTGCCAACACTACGGCATCTTTCCCCTCGGCACGCATTAAAATAATGTCGGAGCTACAAATCTCAAACTCTGCTTTTCCTGAAAAAACGGCATCACTGGGGTTTTGGCCTTCGATTGCTTCCAACAAGCTTACCTGAAAACCCATTTCCTGATAATATCCTTTTTCGATGGCAGCGTAATATCCGGCAAACTGAAATTGGTGCTTCCATTTAAGTTGCAAGGTTACCGGCTGTGGTTGCTGCGCACTTAACGAAAAGTGCATCAGGAAAACTACCAGCAGAGCCAAAACATATTTTAATGTAAATTTCATTTTCCTGTTTTTATGGGGCATTATCAAAGGTTTTTGTTCGTGATTTTGTTTTGCATACAGGTTTTAATTATTTCTGTAAGCCAATCCTTGTTTACAGGTTTTGAAATATAATCGTTACATCCGGCATCGAGCGCTTTTTTCTTATCGTCCGCCAGTCCATAAGCAGTTTGGGCAATAATAATAATTTCTTTGTTGAATTGCCTGATTTGCCTTACTGCCTCATAGCCATTTAACTCAGGCAGCTGAATATCCATAAGTAGCAAATCAATATCCGGATTAGTGCGGCAGGTTTCCACGGCAGCAGTTCCACTCTTTACTGTTATGTATTCTTTACAAAAGGATTTCAGGTATAGCCTGAGCAAGTACCCGGAGAATTCGTCATCTTCGGCAACAAGAACCTTCAGGGGTTTAATTTCCCCAAATGGCTTCATTACTTCGGCAATACCTTTTTGCCTTTTCTTTTGAGTAGCTTTTTGAAGTGAGGGTATTGTAAAATAAAAAGTTGATCCCGACCCCTCCTGACTTTCCAGCCGGATTTCACCGCCAAGCATTTCGATGTATGCTTTGGTAATGGAAAGTCCAAGTCCTGCGCCCTGCCTTGCATCCTTGTCTTCAATATCTGCCTGAATAAAACGATCGAAAATTACATGCTGCCTTTCTTTGGGAACACCAATTCCGGTATCTTTCACGTAAAACTTCAGTTCGTCAGGCTCACTGTCCGCTTTTAAATTGGTTGTTGAGCTTGTCGAAACGCCAACCTCAATATACCCTTTATCTGTGTATTTAAGGGCATTTTTCAAAAGGTTTGTCAGGATGGAATTAAGCTTAACAGGGTCGGTATTAATCACAGAATTATCCTTTGCCAACAAACCTCCAATAGTAAGTTTGATTTCTTTTTGATCGGCCTCGGGCTTGAAGAAGGCATGGAGGCTTTTGATCTGCTCGTTAACATCTACTTCATTTACTGCGATTTCCATTTGCCCTGATTCAATTTTAGAAATATCAACAATATCGTTGATGATATTGAGCATACGCTTACCACTTTTTTGAATGACATTAATAAACTCAAGCTGCTGATCGTCTTTGAGGTTCGGTTCTTTGAGTAACTCGGCAAAACCGAGAATTCCGTTCATTGGTGTGCGTATTTCGTGACTCATATTGGTAAGAAATGCTGATTTAAGGCGATCTGATTCTACGGCTTTTTCTTTAGCTTCTATCAACTCCTGTTGGCGCTTTTTTGATTCGGTGATATCAGAAGCCACACCAATAAATCCGAGTATTTTACCGGCTTTGTCCTGAATGGCCGTGGTGGATAAGTGAATTGGAAAACTACTTCCGTCTTTTCTTTTATTAATAAGTTCACCTTTCCAACCCCCTTTCAATGTTGCCTCAAATATCCTATCCTTTAGATTGCCCGGAATTTTGGTTACATCAAAAATATTCACATTCTTCCCAATCAATTCATCTTCCCGATACCCGTAAATTTTTAGGAATGAGTCGTTAACAAACACTATGTTATTTTTCAAATCTGTTATGCTCACACATTCGTTTACACTTCTAAGCGAATGGGCAAGCATAAGGATTTCTTCCTCAGCGCGTTTTCGTTCCGTAATATCCTGAACCTGCACAAGGTAGCCAATTATTTTTTTATTAAGTATATCAAATAATGGTGTTATAATATAATCGAAGTATGCAGTTCCCTGGTTATGGGTTACATACTGTTTTAGTTCCTTTACTTTTTCAAAATCGAACAAGGCCTCGTAAGCAACTGTTTTACCCTTTCGAAGTTTTTGTTTATTGACAGTATTTAAGCTCGTCCCCTCAAAGATATTGAAATTTTTAACTTCGGAAACATCGGGGATTCCAAACATTTTAAGTGATGCGGCATTCGCGTTTAGTTGTACTCCCGAAGCATCATAGATCTCAATCCCGATAGGAGACGCATCAAATATTGTTCTGAACTTTTTCTCACTTTCCAGGAGTATTTCTTCGGCTTGTTTTCTTTTGGCTTCCTCCTTTAAAACATTGCGGTATTTTGATAAAATGTAGAAGTACAACAACATGATAATGAAAAACAGTGAGAATATCAGGATTAATCGATTACGAAACCTGCTTAGTGCAAGATATACTTCTTTTTCGTGGTACGAAATAACAATAGTCCAGTAGGTATTGTCGATGGTAGCACGATAAAAAGCCATGTATTGTTCAATAAATTGGTCGCTCTCGTTTGCTGATTTTTCATCATGAACGCTTTTTACAGTTCCACTGTGCTCAGTTTTAATTAACTCCAAAAAGTCGTTGGCCAGGGAATTGTTATGTGTAATATCCCGATACATTTTCCCTTTATGATTTTTTACGGGACAGTAAATTTCCATACCGCTTTCGCTGATAATCCATATTTTACCCGAGCCCCGAATCTTAATATTTTCAAGATATTTTTTACCCAGCTTATCAATAGGAATTAAAATGGCCAGGGTACCGACAAATTTGTTCTGTTTTACAACAGGTACATGTACTGCAATGGACATAAAACCCTGCACCGACTTAAAGGCATCGCTAATTACCGGCCGGCGGTTTGCCAGGATTTGTTGAACATGTTCCTGGTATGAAATATCCCTCCCGGTTACCGAATTATTTTCAGGGTAGGTATATAAAATTACTCCATTGGAATCGACCCTGGTAATTGCCTGAATATAGTTTTTATGTTGTTCGTAAAACCGGGCCATCAGAGTTTTGCTATCATCCGAAAAATTAATAATATCGTTGAATTGTGCCAGAAAAGTCATGTCAGATTTATAATCATCGAAAAAATTGGTAATTCCCCGTGAAGCCGTTTCAGCCAAAATCAACTGTTCACTATTAAACTCCTCTATGGTACTTTTCTTAACGCTATCATACAGGAAATAAAAAAGCACAAAAAACACAAGCATAAGAGCGGGCAAAAGCAAATACCGCTTTGAAAATTTTAACATGATTTAGTTCACTTTTAATGTTTATTATTAAGGTTCAACAACCATTTTTGTGGATGTAAATAATGGCTATCACTGTAAATAGATTTCTCCCGACAAAACTTGCTTCGCTGCGTTATTTGGTCGAAATGACCACGTCCATAGGTTGATTTGGGAGGAGGGGAATCGGGCGCTTCGCACCCGATTCCCCTCCTCCCTCTGCCAGCATCGGTTGTGTCATTTCGACCGAAGGGAGAAATCTTTTTATAAATTTTTATCACCTTCAACTATAAAATCATTAATATTTTACTTTCCACTAAATTCGCAGTAGTACCATTACTATATTGTATTATTTAAACCACTTATTTAACAAAGTTATCAATCTTTCCTTTTTAATGGGTTTTGAAATGTAATCGTTACATCCGGCTTCAATGGCTTTTTCATGGTCGCCCGATAATCCATAAGCAGTTTGGGCGATGATGATGATATCTTTGTTGAATTGTCGTATTTGCCGGGTAGCATCATAGCCATTTAACAGAGGCATTTTAATATCCATCAAAACCAGGTCAATATCAGGTTGATTCCGGCAAATTTCAACAGCTTCTTTACCCGATTCAACAATAATAATCTCCGTGCTGAAATGTCGCAGACTTATTTTGAGTAATAAACCCGAGGGTTCGTCATCTTCGGCTATAAGGATTTTAAGTTTTTTGCTCAGGGTATTATTCTTAACCGACAAATTAACTTTAACAGGCTTATTTTTTGTTGGTACTTTTGGGGAAACAGATATGGTAAAATAAAAAGTTGTTCCTTGCCCTTCAATGCTTTCCATCCAAATTCTTCCGCCAAGCATTTCGATGTATGCTTTGGTAATCGAAAGTCCCAGCCCTGCACCCTGCATTGCATTAACATCTTCAATATCGGCCTGTACGAAGCGCTCGAAAATAGCATGTTGCCTATTTTTTGCAATCCCGATTCCTGTGTCTTTCACAAAAAATTGCAGTATGGATGTATTGGCTAGCGTTGCCGTGGATTTATCCACATTTTCAGCCCCGGCGGGCATCCCTGCCAGTCCATCAACTATAGCACAACCAAAGGTAATTTTTCCTTTTCGGGTGTATTTAATTGCATTCTTCAGCAAATTGGTCAAAATACTTTGAAGCTTCACAACATCGGTAGTTATCAGTGCTTCTGTAGCTGAAAGTTTGCTTTTGTATATTAACTCAATTCCTTTTATTTCGGCTTCCTGCTTAAAGAATTTGTTTAGATTTTTGAGTTGTTCGTCAACTCTTACATCACTATAAGATAATTCCACCAAGCCTGATTCGATTTTGGAAATATCGATAATATCGGTGATGATATTTAACATGCGGGCACCGCTCTCTTGGATAACATCGATGTATTTTTGTTGTTGTTCACCGGTGAGGCCGGGTTCTTTGAGCAGGTCGGAAAAGCCAAGGATACCGTTCATGGGCGTGCGTATTTCGTGGCTCATATTGGCAAGAAACGCCGATTTTAGCCTATCGCTTTCTTCGGCTCTTTCTTTGGCTTTAATCAGGTCATTTTCAGTTTGCTTCCTGTCGGTAATATCCACGGCCATACTATGTAGCACGCGCTTGCCAATATGAATTTTTCCGAGAGGAGTAGTTTGAAACTCCCAAATTCTCATCGAGCCATCCTTAGCTTTAACATGCCATTCACCATTATAAACAGTTTCATTAATTTCAAATAGCTTATCGATGTAATCTTTTTCGGTACCTTTTCGAGAACCATAAGCTTTTTCGGTCCAGTCGTCGAGTGTAGGAATATCCAGGATGGTGTAACCCGAGAATTCCGTCCATCCCTTGCTCAATTGCAAAACCTTTCCATCTTCGTCGTGTATCATAATGGGAATAGGCGAACCGGCCACGGCCAACCTCATCCTTTCCTCACCTTCACTGAGTGCCATCTGCACTTTCTTACTTTCTGAAATATCCATAGCTGTGATATGGCACTCATCGCCATTTTCGCTTGCAATGCCAGAAAGAAAAAGGTATTTGGGCACTTGCTCTCCAAGGGTAATTGATATTTCACAAATTTCTTTTTTTCCGCTACTGAAAATTCTGTCAAGAAATTCGCTAAAGAACTGTCGGTCGGCAGATGACACAAAAAGCTGAAAAATTTTGTTTGTCAACATCGAACGATCTTTCTCAAGCAAGGAAGCACCAGTGAGATTTAGGTTTAAAATTTCGCCTTCGCTATTCACTGTAAAATAAGCTGCCGGGGCAAAGTCGTAAAGCTGGGTGTATTTATCAGCGGCATCACGGGCCACTTGTTTTGCCTGCAACAACTCCTCACATTGAAGCTCCAGTTCAATTTGATGCACCTCGAGTTCGTGAACAAGTTTTAAAGCATCTATCTCATCAAGATTTAATGGCTTGTTGCCCTTTTTGTTTTCATGTATTTCTTCAGCATATTTCCGAAGTTCTTTGGCACTTGATTTCTTAGTGTCCTTTTTCATAATTTATTAATTTTTTTTTCATCCCAAGTCAATCCTCAACTTCAATTAAGCATTATCCCTGACCAATTTTTTATTGGCTGCAATAAGTTCAATTTCCAGTTTTTTGGTCACGGAAATATCAGTAAATGTCATTACCAAGCCATCAATGCGATCGTCTAAAGTGCGGTAGGGCATTATTCTTACCCTGAACCACCTGTCGTTATCGGTGGCTATCGCGGTTTCTTTTGATATAAGTGTTTTGAGAACCTGAAGGGCATCATTGTCAATTTCGGCGTAATCCAAATTGGTGACCAAATCAGTAAACGGCCTGCCGATATCTGCGCTACGCAACTTAAAAATCTTGGTAATCTGATCGGTAAATCGCCGGATATTAAGATCCTTATCCAAAAAGAGGGTAGCTATTTCGATGCTGTTGAGTAGGTTTTTCATATCATCGCTGGCACGCAAATAATCGTTTACCTTGCTTTGCAATTCTTCGTGGCTTCGTTGCAAATCCATTTCCAGTTCCTTTACCCTTAGCGGAACAGTCCTGCCTGCAGCTCCTTTGAGTGGTTTTACATTTCCGATTTTGGCAGGCACATCAGCAAAAACAATCATCATCATACCTTTTATAACCTCAGGGTTTTCGATACACTGTATGGTAACATCAACAAACAGGGCATCACCATTAGTGCCAATTTTAACATTGCTCAAAACAACAGGTGCGAAACTTTTTAAGGCCTTGCGAAATGCTCCCGGTAAAAGCCGGTTGAGGCCTTCACGAGCCATGGCATAAATATTCCAGTTGGCCTTACCGGCAACAGGTTCAAGGTATTTTCCGGTGCGTCCGGTTATATAAATGATATCTCCGATACTATTTACCAACACACTGGGTGGGGCAAATTTTTGCAATAAAATTTGATCGGCATAGGCCTGAATGCTTTCAGTATTCACGGCTGCGACTTTCTTTTTTTCGATTGTATGTATTTTTTTTTGATAAAAGGAACTGGGGAAATCCACAAGTTCTACTGGATTCGTAGATAGAGAACGTTTAAAAATTTTATGTTTCGAATCTAAATCTTCAAAACCTCCTACCTCGCTACCAAGTGTTTCGGCTGTACCTAATACAAGAATACCCCCGGAGTTTAAACTATAATTAAAAAGTACAATCAACTTTTTTTGCAGTTCCGGTTCCATATAAATCAACATATTTCTGCAAAACAAAAAGTCGAGCTTAGTAAATGGCGGGTCTTTAATCACATTTTGAGGCGCGAACACTACCATTTCGCGAATGCTTGTGGATATACGGTAACCATCGCCCTCAACAGCAAAAAATTTACTAATGCGCTCGCCCGATATTTCGCCAACAATATTTTTTGGATAAAAACCTTTCCTGGCTTTCTCTATGGCTTCATTATCAAGGTCGGTAGCAAAAATCTGCAAGCTTGATTTATTATTCATTTTTTCGATAAGCTCCGTAAATATCATAGCCAGCGAAAAAGCCTCTTCGCCGGTTGAACAGCCTGTAACCCATGCTCGCAATACACTACGTTCAGGAAGACTCTTTATCCTTTCGGGGAGGTATTTATTTTTTATACTTTCCCAAACAGCATCATCCCTAAAAAAGCTTGTAACACCAATCAGGAGCTCTTTAAACAGGATATCTATCTCCTGGGGATTTTCTTGTAAAAAGCGCACATAACTTTGGATTTTATTTATCTGGTGAATCCCTTTCCAGCGCTCGATACGCCTTAGTATGGTGTTTTTTTTGTACAAGGAAAAGTCGTGCCCCACGTGGTCGCGCAGCAGAATGACAACCTTTTCGAGGCTACTGACATTTTTATGAAGCTCAACGGCACTTTCGACATCCTTAGGTGAAAGCTGGAGACAGACGATGAGTTTTTGGGGCAATTCATTTACGGGGGCAACAATATCAGGAATTACAGCCTCGATGGCGCCGCGTGGCATCCCGTCAAATTTGGCGCTATCGGGTTGCTGCACCAGTACAATACCATGTTTTTCCTTGATGGCCTTAATACCCAGACTTCCATCACTTCCCATCCCCGACAGGATAATTCCTATACTTTTTTCCTTCCGGTCATCAGCCAAAGCGCGAAAGAAAATATCGATAGGTAAGCGTAAGCCACGCGATTCAACCGGCTCGAATAAATGGAGCGCCCCATTGAGAATTGACATGCTTTTGTTGGGTGGTATTACATACACACAATTGGGTTTAATTTTCAGGCGGTCGGTAGCCTGAAAAACCTTCATGCCGGTGATGCGTTGTAAAAGTTCGGGCATTACCCCCTGGTGATGCGGATCCAGGTGTTGTATAACCACGAAGCCCATACCACAGTTCTGGGGCATCTGTTCAAAAAACTGCTCCAGGGCTTCCAATCCTCCTGCTGAAGCCCCAATGCCAACTATCGGAAAAACTGGTGGACTTATCGGGATAGTAGTTTTGATTTTCGATTTGTCGTTTGCTGATTTATTTGAGCCGGGCTCGTTACCGGATTCCATTTGCTTTTTCATGGCCTAAAAAATTAGTTCGAGTAAAAGTATGGAATTATATTTAATATCGATCTTATTAGTCGAGGTTTTTGAAATTTGAATAGCTCTCCCGCAAAAGCGGGACAGGCTGTCATTCCGCTTCGCAGCCTGCTTTGCCAGCGAGGCGAGCGAGGCGAGTAAGGGCGGAGAATACATTAAACGAATGAAAAAGCGGGGGGTGCTGCAAAATTCATTTTTCCCCGGGATAAACGCAAGAAGGGTTCTCGTCAAAAGGTCTTTCTTGCTTACAAACCAGCATGGTAAACTAAAATTATCTTCTTTCTATCTTAATGAGTAACAACTTGAAGAATTGAGTTGAATGGGAATGTATTGCCTGATTCTCGGCATCCCCAAAATAGCCCAAAGCATTGTTGATGTGTTATTTAGATTTATAAAAATGAAAATCGACTAAGAATCCTGACAAATAGTAGGATGATCGTTAAAACAAAGATTATCATCCTGCCACAATAATTCTTTAAAACAACGAACTGAATTTAATGGAATGGAATCAGGTGTCTTGAAAATATGTTTTATTTTTGCTAAAGTTAATGGCATTAGTACCTTATCTCTAATATTCTGCCATTTTTTGGCAGAATATTAGAGAAAAGGTACCCAAGCAAAATTTAAAATGCATTGTAGATAATATGAAAGGTAGGTAAATAATAAAGCTCTAAATTGCAAAATATGCATTTATAAATTTTGCCGACTAACTTGGACAAACCAAAACAGGAATACACCATAAGTTTTACATGATCACCTTGTTTGGTTTTGGCTTGTCCAAGTTAGGTTTACCCGAAGGGATGCCCGCTTCGCGAGGCGAGCCCAAGGCTATTGAAATTTTAAAGCACGACTAAAAAGAAAGACACTAAATAGTATTTAACTTTGTTGGTTTACCTTATTATTTAAAAATTTAAAGCTATGGATTTACAATTAAACGACAGACTTTTTTTGATAGGTGGTGCTACTGCTGGATTTGGTAATGCAGTGGCCAGGGCGTTGATTGCCGAAGGAGCAAAAGTGATAGCAGTAGCAAGAAATGCTAAAAATCTCAGTGAATTTCAATCCCAGTTTCCTTATCAAATTGAAACCATAAATGGTGATATTACCGATGGGGAAAATATTGAGGAAATTGTAAATTTTATTGGCGAGCGTAAACTTGACGGAATATTTGTTAATGCCGGAGGCCCCCCGGCAAAGCCAGCTTTGGAAACTACGATGGAAGATTGGGATTTGGCCTGGTTTACTGTTGTACGGTGGAAAATTGACCTGGTAATGCAATTGATGCCAAAGTTCAGGCAACAGGCTTATGGAAGGATTTTATTCGTGGAGAGTGTTTCGGTAAAGCAACCCATCGAAAATTTGGTTTTGAGCAATTCACTGCGTATGGCTGTTGTCGGGTTTGCTAAAAGCCTTTCGCAGGAAATCGGGAAAGAAGGAATAACTGTAAATGTGTTAGCACCCGGCTACCACGATACCCATGCCGTGAAAAGAGTGCTTCAGAAAAAAGCCGATAGTACTGGAAAATCGTACGAAGAAATTCAGCACAGCCTTGAAAAAAATATTCCTGTGGGAAGGATGGGCTTGCCCGGCGAATTTGCTTCTATGGCAGTTTGGCTGCTCTCGCCCCTTTCCGGCTATATCACCGGCCAAACAATCAGTGTTGACGGAGGTGTGATGGCCGGAAGTTTCGGTTGATTAATTTATGAATTAAAATAAGCCGATCAAAATTTCACAAATAATCACTATTGTCCGAGTAATTTTAACAGATTCCTTGCCGCAGGTGCGGCATCGGAATGACAAGGCATTGGAGAGATGAGAGGAGTGGTGGGGGGGGGGGGGGGGGGGGGGCCCCCCACCCCCCCCCCCCCACCACTCGAATAGCTAAAGCCTTGTCATTCCGAACGCAATCCCGAAACTTCGGGATGAAGTGAGGAATCTTTTTTTATTTCTATCATTTTGTCGGATACTAATGACAAATAATATTTTCATTTTTCGCTTAAGTGAGAAGATTTTTACCGTGAAAGAAATAATCGTGTAAATTTGGACGGCAAAAACTACTATTATGAAAAATGTTTTATCATCCTTGCTTTCCATTTTTATCCTCCTCCAACTTACTGTTGTTATTGCCCAAACATCCGATTACACTTCTTATTTTCAACATGCGGGGGAGATGTACTTTTCAGTTTCAGTTGAAAACCCGGAAACAATTCAAAAGTTGACCAGAATTGTTTCAGTGGATCATCTCGATGGCAACAAAGTATTTGCTTATGCAAACAAGCTGGAGTTCGAAAGATTTTTACAATTGGGTTTGCAATGGAACATTTTACCTAAACCCGGCGAAACCGGCGAAAGACCAAAAATGCTTGGTATTGATGAACTGAGGGAAGTCAACAATTGGGATGCTTATCCTACTTATGAAGCATACCTCGAAATTATGAATCAGTTCGCGATTGATTTCCCTGATATTTGCCAGGTTTTTAGTATTGGGCAAAGTACCGATGGGAGAGAACTGATGATGGTGAAAATATCCGATAATGTTTCTGTTCGCGAAGCTGAACCGCAATTTCTTTACACCGGAACTATGCATGGGGATGAGCTGGTTGGTTATATTTTGCTTTTACGTCTATCTGATTATTTGTTGAATAACTATGCTACAAATAGTGAGATTGCCGATTTGGTAAATAATGCCGAAATCTGGATCAACCCTTTGGCCAATCCTGATGGAACTTTTGCAGGTGGTAATAATACGGTTTGGGGTTCTACACGTTACAACGCCAACAACGTTGATTTGAACCGTAATTATCCCGATCCCGAAGATGGGCTTCATCCTGACGGAAATGTCTGGCAGTCCGAAACCCTGATATTTATGCAGATCGCCAACGAAAATAACTTTGTAATGTCGGCCAATACCCATAGTGGCGCTGAAGTAATTAATTACCCCTGGGATACCTGGTCGAGGTTTGCTGCCGATGATGACTGGTGGCAATTTGTTTCGCGCGAATACGCAGACACGGTTCATAATTATGCCGCGAGCACCTACCTTGATGGCTTCGATAATGGAATTACCAATGGCTATGCATGGTACACCATAAGTGGCGGCAGGCAGGATTATATGAACTATTTTCACAATTGCCGTGAGGTAACCATGGAACTTTCAAATACTAAAAAGCTGCAAACCAGTTTGCTGGAATCGCACTGGAATTGGAATTACCGCTCACTTCTTAATTATATCCGGCAGGCTACCTATGGAATTTCGGGCATTATTACCGATGTAGATAGCGGCGAGCCTATTGCGGCCAAGGTGTTTATCGAGGGGCACGATATTGATAATTCCTTCGTGTTCGCGGACTCGGCCAATGGGTTTTACCAGCGCATGCTCGAAGCGGGAACTTATGATCTGACCTTTTCAGCGGAGGGCTATGAGCCTGTTACAGTTTCAGGAATTACAGTTTCGAGATACAATACAATACAACAAAATGTTCAATTGAGTCCTGGGGAATTGACAGCGGATTTCTCCTCCAACTTAACGAATGTTTCGGCTGGTGGATCAATGGATTTTACAGATTTGTCTCTTGGAGCACCGGTTTCATGGTTTTGGCAATTTGAAGGTGCCGCGCCTTTGGAATCTTTCGATCAAAATCCAACAGGAATTAAATACAATAGCCCCGGAATTTATGATGTTTCCCTCACCATCGAAAACTCGGAGGGAGAGCAATCGTCTATTGTAAAAGAAAATTATATCAGCGTAAGTGCTGAATATTTAATCTCGAACCAGGACATTACCGTGGCCACCGGCCTTTTTTTCGATTCGGGTGGGCAAAATTCAAATTATCAGGATAATGAAGATTTCGTCATGACTATTTATCCTGCACTAAACGAAAGTAAACTCCGGTTAGAGTTTCTGGAGTTTCTATTGGAATCACAGTCCTCATGCAGTTATGATTGGCTGAAAATTTATGATGGAACAAGCATTTCAGACCCATTGCTCGGAACATGGTGCGGAAATGATTCTCCCGGCACTTTAACTTCAACCCACATACAAGGGGCGCTTACTTTTGCATTTTACTCCGATCAAAGCGTAAACCTCCCGGGATGGAAGGCAGCCTTGAATTGTGTTTCGGAACAAGAGCTTAGTATTGTTGGTGGATGGAGCGGAATTTCGTTGTATTTAAATCCTGTTGATCCAAATGTTGAAAATCTATTTTCTGAAATTTTAAACGATCTCGTGATTATTGTTGGTGAAGAGGGCGTGTATTGTCCTGCTCAAAATATTAATACACTTGTAACCTGGGATAATAAGCACGGGTATTTAGCTAAAATGAATTCACCAGGTAATCTAATTGTTCCCGGAATAATTGAGGCCAATCAAACACTCGATCTTAAGTTGGGGTGGAACCACTTCCCTGTGTTGAGTAATACTCAGCTATTGGTATCTCAGTTAAGCAGTGATTTGGGTGGTAAATTAATTCTGATTAAAGAAATAGCAGGGGTTAAAACTTATTGGCCCGAAATGGAGATTTATACCCTGATGAATTTGCTACCCGGGAAGTCATATATGCTTTACCTTTCCGGTGATGTAGCTTACACATTTCCTGCTATTGATTAAATATTGTAACTATTTAGCTATTTTATCAGTCTCCAATCAAATGGTGTAAATAGCAAATTTAATTTCAACACTTTTTACTTTCATTCGGTGTTATGAGTTTTGGCTGAGAGGAGTCCTTTTTCGTTGCATTTGGGTCTGTATGTTTAGCTAGGGCTTACTGAAAAACTCAAAACCATATCATTAACTTTAATATTTCGGTGCGCTGCACCTCCCGTATCAATTCTATTAGATGCATCTACAAAGATTATCGCCACGCTGTGGCTTTTCTTTCAGGTGCAGAGCACCGACAATCTTTATAGAGTTTTATCCAACCATCCAGCTTAAGGTGCAGCGCACCGAAATATTTGATGCAAGGTTTTTGAACAAACATCCTCCAAAACCTTGCACAAGGAATCAAATGTTAGGGCTTAACTTTTGATAATTCAATGGATTAGGTCTTTCTCAGCAGACCCTAGCTAGGCACTTCGCTTTTTTTCCCTTCCCCCTGCCCTCCCGATTTTCGGGACAGGCTCTCTCCAAATGGAGAGGGGAGCTCTCTCTCATGGGATTTGTATCTGTATGCTTTAGCCGAAGCGCTTTGCTTTTTCATTTCCTCCAAGTCCCATGAGTTCAGGCACCCTTCTCCGCCAGTTGGCGGAAAGGGACGGGCCTGCCTCGCTCGCCTTGCTATAGCTTTGGCGAAGCGAGCCGGCAAGGCGGGGATGGGGTCATTATGATTTGGTATCCAATTCCACCATCTAAATAATTACTAAACATTTTCGTGATCAAAAAATATCCAAAAAAAAGCCGTATGATCTAAATCACACGGCTTTATAGTTTATAGTTATACAGAAAATTATTCTGCTACTACTTCAAATTTTACAGTTGCTTTTATTTCTTTATAAAGATTAATTGTAGCTTTATATTCACCAACCTCTTTAATTGCGTCACCATCAACATCAATTCTTTTTCTGTCGATGTCAAATTTTTTCTCTTTTAAAGCGTCAGCAATCTGAATTGCATTCACTGATCCAAAAATCTTTCCTGATGTTCCAACTTTTGCACCAATTGTTAAAGTTACCTTATCGAGCAATTTAGCTTTTGTAGTAGCTTCATCACGCAATTTGTCTTCTTTAAATGATTTTTGACGTTGAACTTCACCAACGATCTTTTTATTTGTTTCGCTGGCAATAACTGCCATTCCTTTGGGAATAAGAAAGTTTCTGGCGAAGCCGGGTTTAACATTTACGATTTCATTCTCGTATCCGAGACTTGTGATATCTTGCTTCAATATTATTTCCATGATAAATCCTCCTATTTTAGTAAGTCAGCAACGTAAGGTAATAACGAAATATGCCTGGCTCTTTTAATAGCCTGGGCTACCTTTTTTTGATATTTTGTTGAAGTTCCTGTAATTCTACGTGGAAGGATTTTACCTTGCTCGTTGATGAATTTCATCAGGAAGGCGGCATCTTTATAGTCTATGAACTTGATACCGGCCTTTTTAAAGCGGCAATACTTTTTCTTTTTTACGTCAACTGCTATGGGAGTGAGGTATTTTATATCTGAATTTTGTTGTGCCATTTTATGCGATTTTTAAATTGTCAAACATTAATTTTCTTCACGGGTTTCGGTTTCTTTGGCCTTAGCCCTTTTTTTCTCGTTGTAAGCCACGGCGTGCTTATCAAGTTTTACAGTTAAAAAACGCATTACACGTTCGTCACGTTTTAGTGCGAGTTCAATATTTGCAATCGATTCGCCTTCGGCTCTATACTCGTAGAGGTGGTAAAAGCCGGTTGATTTTTTTTGGATTGGGTAGGCAAGTTTGCGCATTCCCCATTTTTCTTCGTGCACTATTTCAGCGCCATTTTGTCTCAGAAAATCCTGATACTTCTTTACCGTTTCCTTCATCTGATCTTCAGACAAAACGGGAGTTAAAATGAAAACGGTTTCATACTGATTTAACATCTTGAATTTGTATTAGTTAAAAAATAAATAATATAATTTTTTAAAAGTGGGCGCAAAGATAAAAATATTTTCTACTCTTTTGAATTAATTTGGGTGCAAAAATTTTATAGAATAAGCACAATTATATTTTCAAGGTGGAAACATGTTTTGGTTGAGGATTAGAATTAAAAAATATGTTAAAAAAAGTACTTATGGCGAAAAAAAAACGAAAAATGACATATCTTTGTGGCAAAATAGACAACAATGTATCCAAAACCTACAGATGACGATTTTAAATTAATGGTAAATGAAGAGGCTGTTGCTTTGATTTATGCCACAAGGCAAGGTGTTACCTTTGATTTTTTTTCACAAATCCTAAACTACCTGCCCATTAAATTTTCAGAATGGTCGAAATTTTTGCATTTATCCGATAGAACCATGCAACGATACAAAAAAGAAAAAAAGCAATTCGAGGCATTGTATGCCGAAAAAATCCTTGAAATTGCCTTGCTATACCAAAATGGCCAGGATGTTTTTAGTAGCAAAGAATTCTTTGATCGATGGATGAATACTGAAAATATTGCGCTTGGCGGGGGTAAACCAAAGTCCCTTCTCGATAGTAATTTTGGTATTAGCCTTATTAAAGATGAGTTAATTAGGTTAGAGCACGGCGTTGTTTCATGATTACTTTCCGCATTTCTAAAGCTCAATATGCTCATGATCTTACCGGTAGAGGAGCCGAGAAAGCCGGTGGCAGGTGGAACGGCAAAGGAGTCCCGGTTTTATACACAAGTCAGTCGAGGGCGCTTGCTTCATTGGAGATGGCCGTACACATACCCTTTGGCTTTCTTCCCAAAGATTTTAAGTTGATAAGCATTGAATTGCCGGGGCATTGTGGTATAATCGAAATCAGTCAGGATGATCTTCCCGATAATTGGAAACAATATACTTTCTCGACCCTAACACAAAAAATTGGCAACGAATGGGCAAGGCAGGCTGATGCACTTATTATGAAGGTTCCGTCAGTGGTGGTAGAAGAGGAGTTTAACTTCTTAGTCAATCCGCTTCACCCGGATTTTAAATATGTGACAATAGCCGGAATAAAAGATTTTGAATTTGATTTGAGGCTTTTCAGCTAATTTTTTCTCTGCCATCAAAATCCATAAACACTAAATCCACCATCCACGGCAAGGGTTTGGCCTGTGGTGTACGATGATGCCGGCATGGCCAGGAATGCTGCTGCATTGGCAACTTCTTCTGGCGTTCCTATTCTTTTCATTGGGGTACGATCCAAAACTGATTTAAGATAATCAAGGTCTTTTAAAACTTGCTTTGCGAGCGGTGTTTCTGTGTACCAGGGAGCGATTGCGTTTACACGGATATTTTCTCCGGCCCATTCACAGGCCAGATTTTTGGTCATTTGAACCACGGCCGCCTTTGTCATTCCATACACCGAACCTGTTTTAAGGCTGGTGAGTCCTGCCACCGATGAAATATTAATAATGCTGCCACTTCCTGAATTTGCCAGGAGGGGATGAAATCTTCTGGATAAATCGTAGGCTGATTTTAGATTGGTTTGAAAAATGAATTCAATTTCTTCATCGGTATAATCAATAGTTTTCTTGCGGATGTTTGTACCAACGTTGTTAACCAAAATGTGCAATTCGTGCCATTTAGTAATTACATTATCAAATACTTTTTTTCTTTCGGTAGGAATGGAAATGTCAGCAACAATGCCATCTACTCTATCTGTGCCAAGATCATAAGCATTGATTAATGTAGCAAGATTGGTCTGATTTCTGGCAACAAGATACACCGAAGCTCCCAGGCTGATAAATTCGTCAGCTATTGCTTTTCCAATTCCTTTTGTTGCACCTGTTATCAGGGCGGTTTTTCCGGCCAACGACCATTTTTGAGTTAGTTTGTCTTCTATTTTCATCATTGTAAGAAGTATGGTTTTTCATCGTGAATCATTCGATTCTATTTATTGTCCGGCCATTAAGTCGCCATTTTTCAATAATAATAATAAATCCTCCCACAGATATCCGGATTTATCTTGTGTTTATTTTTTATAATATTTCAATGCCTCGGGCAAAAATGCCGTGAGGTTGGCAATCCTGGTTTGGTCGGAAGGGTGGGTACTCAAAAACTCGGGAGGTTTCTGGCCGCCCGATTGAGCCATCCTTCCCCAGAAGTCAACAGCTTCCTGAGGGATGTATCCGGCCATGGCCATAAATATCAAGCCCAATTTGTCGGCTTCACTTTCATGGGCACGGGAGTATGGAAGGCTGATTCCAACTGAAGTTCCCACACCGTAAGCCATCATAAAAAGGCCTTTGGTTTCGTCAGGTTTTGAATCAACAGCAACGGCCAGTGCCAGTCCGCCGGTTTCGATGAGCAAGGCCTGGCTCATGCGCTCGTTACCGTGGCGAGCAATGGCATGGGCAATTTCATGACCCATCACAACAGCAAGACCTGCTTCGGTTTGAGTATAGGGTAATATGCCTGTATAAACCACAACTTTTCCACCGGGCATACACCATGCGTTGGGTACATCTTCATCCACAAGGTTAAATTCCCAATTGTAGCCTTGTATGCGGCTGCTCAATCCGTTTTGTTCTAAATATTCACCAACAGCTATGGCTATTTTCTCGCCGACTCTTTTCACCATTTCAGATTTTTGACGGTCGGTCGATATTTTATTCTCGCCCAGAAACTGGTTGTAGTTGGTCATGCTCATGGCTACCAGTTGCGACTCCGGAATCATGTTGAATTGTTGCCTTCCGGTAAAGGGCACAGTTGAACAGGAAGTTAAAAACATTGAGGCAGCAAAGGCTGAAAGTAAAAATGCGGTAATAAATATCAGTCGTTTCATATCGTTTAAATTGTAATTGATCAAATTTGTTGCAAAATAAGAAATGATTTTTTTATTGATTGATTTTTTTTTGTTAACGAAACTTTTTTCGAAAAGAATGGAAGGGTTTTCAACTTAACAAAATAAGATTTATAGATGTAATTTGCTACTGTCCGAGTAAAAAACAAAAAGATTCCTCATCACCCCAACGCTAATGGTGTCACCTCGAAGGAGCTTGCAGCCTGCCCCGACCATTCGGGGACTGAGACCCGCTTCGCAGCGAGGCGAGCCTGCCTCGCCTGCACCATTGCATACACACCAGCGGTCCGCTTCGCCAGCGAGGCGAGCAAGGCGGGGGTCTGTTTTTTAATACCTTACAAAAAGTTGTCATTAGTATACACCGCATGCAGCAAGGAATCTGTTAAATTTACGCGGAAACTAATGGATACTATTATACATTTTCCCCGGTTTATTGTTATTGATACCTTTGACCCAATTATTTAACAAATTATAATGTTTATGAAAATTCCTTTTTTAGCTGTTTTTGTCTTTTGGATTTCAGTAATTTATGGCCAGCAAACTATTTACGATACTATCGTACATGATAATTTACAGCGTTCTTTTATTCTTTATGTTCCCGACTTATACACTCCGGGCACTGAAACGCCACTCCTTATAAATTTTCATGGCTACACCAGCAATGCATTCCAGCAAATGTATTATGGCGATTTTAGACCTGTGGCCGATACTGCGGGATTTATTGTGGTTCATCCCATGGGTACACTCGATGGTTCGGGAAATCCATACTGGAATTCAAATTGGGGTGGCGAGGTGGATGACGTTGGTTTTACAGAAGCACTTATCGATTCCCTTGCGTCCGAATATTCCATTAATCTTGATCGGGTATTCAGCACGGGCATGTCAAACGGCGGTTTTATGAGTTATACGCTGGCCTGTGAGTTAAGTCATCGTATTGCAGCCATCGCATCTGTAACCGGAACTATGAATGTAAACCAGTCATTATCATGTAGCCCTGGGAATCCAACACCAATCATGGAAATTCACGGAACAGCCGATTTTGTGGTGCCTTACAATGGAAATTCATTTATGGAATCCATCGAAAATACTTTGAATTACTGGGTGGATTTTAACAATTGTATTCCTGATCCGGTTTTTACTCAAATTCCTGATATCAATCAAAATGATGGATGTACTGCCCAACATTATCGCTGGGCGGATGGAGCGAATGGGGTGGAAGTGGAGCATTACAAAATTATCAATGGTGGCCACACTTGGCCGGGGTCGCCTTTTCCAAGCGGGAACGGCAACACGAACCAGGATTTTAATGCTTCAGTTAAAATCTGGGAATTTTTTAAGCAATATGATATCAATGGCAGGATTACCCCCACAGCTTTGCAAGAGACTTTTAAAAAAGAAAATGAAATCTCAGTTTATCCTAACCCCGCGAATAGTATTGTTATTATTTCCTGGCCAGATTATACTTTTAGCAAAATCAGGTTTACTAACGGTATTGGTGGGGAAGTAGAAGTATTGAAGGTGTCCGGTCGGTTGAATTGCATTATATCCCTGGAAAGGATGATTTCCGGAATTTATTTTTTGCAGTTTTTTGATGATGAAAATCAAATCATCGATGTACGGAAATTGATGGTTTATTGATTTTGTTCGCTTTAGGCTCTTAAAAAACCACTAATGCTAACATGTTAACGATATTTATGCTGCTAACTAACTTGGACAAACCAAAACAGGAATACACCATAAATTTTACATGATCACCTTGTTTGGTTTTGGCTTGTCCAAGTTAGGATGTTTACATAACTTTGTAGAATATGAGTACAAAAATCATCAAAATCAAGGGTCTTCGCAAAAGCTTTGGAAAAATTGAAGCCATAAAAAATATTGATCTTGAAATAAACGAGGGTGAGTTTTTTGGATTGCTTGGCCCAAACGGCGCAGGTAAAACAACTGCCATCAACATATTAAGTACAGTGTTGCAGCCCGATGCCGGCGAAGTGCATATCAATGGTTTTGATTTGAAAAAAGATGCTGCCAAATGCAAACAATCCATCGGCATTGTTCCACAGGAGCTGGCCTTGTACAATGAATTAACAGCCAAGGAAAATCTGCTTTTCTGGGGTGGATTATATGGCATCCCAAAAAGCGAAGCCAACGATCGTGCGGAAGAATTACTAAAAACATTTGAACTTGGTGATCGAAAAAATTCGCTCATCAAAACCTTTTCTGGTGGGATGAAACGCAGGATAAACATTGCCGCTGCCATGTTGCACCACCCCGAAATTTTAATGATGGATGAGCCAACCGTGGGCGTTGATCCACAAAGCAGACACCAGATTTATGATGTGTTGGCTGAATTTTCAAAACAGGGTGTTACCATTATCTATACCACCCACTACATGGATGAGGTTGAGAAAATTTGCAGCCGGATTGGTATTATCGATCATGGCGAAATTATTGCCCGTGGAACACTTGAAGAACTCAGGAAAATTACCGGTGCAAAAGAAAATATTGTGATTCATTTTGAAAAGAAAAGTGATGATGAATCTCAAAAGCTAAAAATTGAATTTGGTGATATGATTAATATCTTTGATGACAGACTAATTTTTTACACAAATAATGTTTCAAAAGATTTGCCCATGCTCATCGAAAAATGTACGGCTTCGTGCAGTTCAATAACTCATATTGCAGTGGATCAGGCTAGCCTTGAAACGGTGTTTCTGAGTTTAACAGGAAGGAAGCTGAGGGACTGAGGTGAGAGGATAGAGGATAGAGGTTAGAGGTAAGATGTTAGAATTTAGAATTTAGAATTTAGAGGTTAGAGGTTGGAGGTTAGAGGGATAGAGCGAACGAGGAGAACGAAGCGACTTTAGAGAATAAAGAGAACGAAGCGAGGGAGGCGAACGAAGCGAAGGAGGCGAAGGAAGAGAACTAAGCGAACGAAGCGACTTTAGAGAATAAAGCGAACGAAGAGAACGAAGCGAAGGAGGCGAACGAAGCGAACGAAGCGACTTTAGAGAATAAAGCGAACGAAGAGAACGAAGCGAGGGAGGCGAACGAAGAGAACTAAGCGAACGAAGAGAACGAAGCGACTTTAGAGAAAAAAGAAAGTGAACGAAGCGACTTTAGAGAAAAAAGCGAACGAAGCGATAACAGTCATAAGTGGTTAGTGAATGAATAAACCAATGGAACTCCTTTTTTGATATAAAAAACCTTGAAACGTCCGCCAGTTTGCGGTCTTTCGGGCGTTAAGTAAACCAAGGAGACGGAAGCGAACAAAGCAACTGAATGTTCCATTGTGATGGATGAATATTGTGGTAAGAGTACGGTGACAGGGAAACTCAAAATCATTTCTTCTGAAACAAGTTAAGATAATGATTTTTGAAAACTTTACAATTGGATTTGGAAAATTTACCTCCTTATCAATACCTACAACGACATTGTAAATAGCTACAATCAGCAAAATAACGAGTAATATGAACACGAAAACTATGGCATTGCATTTACAATCTCGTCCGGGGTAAATATTTTAACATCCGATGTGGAGCTTTGCGTTTTATTCTTTACAAAGACCGCTTTTATTACTTTTCTGTTTTTCGCAAAAGGGATTCGACTTACCTTGTTGTCTAAAGCCGATTCTATTTCGGCTATCGAAACACTTTCCGACCATTTTACTTCGCCAACGAGTAAGGTGGTTTTATCCACCGATTCGGCCACAACATCAATTTCCATGGGTTTTTTATCCAATCCGTTTCCCCACCACCTTTGCCCGGGATTAAAACGCTTGCCATCGATTTCGAGGTAAGGGATGGCGTTTCTGCAAATTTCTTCCCAAATAGCCGAAAGATAAATGTTGAAATTCCCCTTTAAATCATTCCAAACTTCATCTATCAAATCAAATTCAAGTCTGCTTTTATTAGGTATCAAATAGGTAAAGTAAAAGTTTAGAAACGGGTCAGCCAATTTATAAAGGCTTTTTTTGGATGATCTGGCTGATTCGCCAAAGGGTATTTCGCGCTTAATGTAACCTTGATTTATAAGAAAAGTGAGCATTCTGCCCAAATGTGTGGCTGGTTTACCAAGCCGACCGGCAATTTCGGATAAACGATGCACACCTGAGCCAATGAGGCTTAAAATGGAATAGGCCTGAACTGAGGTTCGCATTTCATCCAAAAACAATCTTTCGGGCTCTTCATAAAGAATCCCATTTTGATCGAGCAGGTTTTGTTTTATGGCTTCATCAAAACCAGTGGCTCCTACCCGTATTTCCCAATATCTTGGTACGCCGCCCCAAACCCCATATTCAGCAATCGCCTCCGTTGCTGATACCGACATGTAATCTTTCATGTTTTTAACGTTCATGGGTTTTACCCGAATTATTTCATTACTTCGGCCATACAGTGGTGCGGAGCTATCAAGCACCAGGCTATGCATCATTTGTTGTGATGAACCACATAAAATCAGGTGAAGTTTGTTTTGGTGCTTCTGATCAACAAATTTTTGTATTACTGATGGTAACTCCGGGCTGTTTTTAACGAGATAGGGAAATTCATCTAAGCAAAGCGTTGTACGATTGGTTAAACTATTGTTTAAATTAATGAGTAAACTTTCCCAATCAGCATATTGGGGTTTAGAAAAACCACCTATTGCTCCTTCAATTTGATTTGCAAGAGCTTTTCTTTGCAGTGAGGATTCCCTTAGGTCGGCTGAAAAATAAATAGCATCTTTGGGCAGTACGTGTCGCAAAAGTGTAGATTTACCGCACCTCCTGCGCCCATATATCACAATAAGCTGCGATTCGCTCTTTTGCAAGGCATTGTTGATTTTGGCTATTTCTTTATCTCTGTTTACAAACATAAGCGCAAAGATAAATAATTATGCTTGACAAACATAATGTTTGTCAAGCATAATTAATTTTCAACATTTTGCTGAAGACCACCTATAACCGCCAAATTCGGTTGGCATACTAATTGTGTAGTGCCGGGTATTTTTAAAGTCCTGGATTATTTTTAATGGGTAAAATGATTTTCAACTTCCGTATTATTTTTTGGGATACTTTAATTTGT
>Ga0307990_1000653_pt1 | contig 30498 bp, 17 predicted proteins | sample EllFjometagen129_FD_203168 | JGI IMG/M metagenome (GOLD analysis project Ga0307990, IMG submission 203168) | Marine microbial communities from Ellis Fjord, Antarctic Ocean - #129 | ecosystem: Environmental > Aquatic > Marine > Unclassified | place: Southern Ocean | collected 2014-10-08
ATATGAACAAAAAAATGATACTCGCCGCCACATGCGCCGTTGCATGCGCATCGATGGCGTTGGCCGAAGTGAAGGTAGCGCCGGTTTTCGGTGACGACATGGTATTACAGCGCGAGCTGCCGGTGCCGGTTTGGGGCACGGCGTCACCAGGCGAGAAGGTTTCCGTTTCGTTCGCTGGGCAAACTCTTTCGGCGACAGCCGACGACGCGGGAAAATGGAGGGTCAAGCTGGCACCGCTGAAGACCTCAACGGTCGGAAAGGAAATGACCGTCAAAGGCTCAAACACCCTCACGTTCAACGGCGTTGTGGTTGGCGAGGTGTGGCTTTGCTCCGGTCAATCGAATATGGCGGGGCGCTTTGTGGAGAGCAAGGGCCGCCGAATTGATCCTGGGATTTTCGAAATGGATCTCTCCGGCTTCCGCTTCAACAATGCGAACGGTTGGTCTGTTCTTAGTCATAAGACACAGAGCCAGATTTCCTGCGTAGCCTATTTTTTCGGGATCGAGCTCTACAAGGAACTGGATATCCCGATCGGTTTGATCCAGCGCTACAACTCCGCCACGCCGATCCAGGCCTGGATGCCCAAGGACGCGGCGGAAACGATTCGTAAGGAATTGAATATCCCGGTTGGATGGAACGATGTTCAGGATATTCGCAATCCAGCGGTGCAGTTTGATGACAAGATTGCACCCATTGTACCCCTCGCATTCCGCGGCGTGATCTGGTATCAGGGCGAACGCAACGCAAAAGCGTTTACCGGCTGGGAATACCGCTGGCTGCTCCCCTTCCACATCAAGACCTGGCGGGAGCTTTGGGCAAAGCAAGCCGGAACCGAACCGCGCAACTTTCCCTTCTACTACGTCCAGGTGCCGACCCAGGAGTCGCCGGTCGATGCCGAGTGGCCGTGGCTGCGCGACGGCATGCGCCGCGCACTGGATCTAACCGAAAACACCGGCATGGCGGTTTTCTACGACTATGGCCCCAGCCTGCATCCGGAAAATAAGGAGCCTTCTGGGCAGCGCCTCGCTCTCTGGGCGCTGGCCAAAGATTATCAGCGGGACATCGTCTACAGCGGCCCCCTGCTGGACAACGTACAGATCAAGGGCAGCCAGGCAGTTTTGACCTTCAAGCATGTCGGCGGTGGATTGAAAAACAAGTCCGGTGGAAAGGCACTCAAGTTTTTTGAAATGGCCGGAAAGGACGGAACGTATGCCGCGGCCGAGGCCCGGATTGAAGGCGACACCGTGGTGGTACAGAGCCAAAATATCCCGGCACCGGTCTACGTGCGCTATCTATTCCGGAAGCCGGAACCCAACCCGGAAGTCAGCCTGATCAATGCCGAAGGCCTGCCCGCCTCCTCCTTCATAACCGACGAGTTTAAGCCGCCACGCGAGCGGTAGAACCTATTCCTGGATTTTACATGAAAAAAATATCACAAAAGTTTTTAGCCGGACTGATCAGTTCGGTGGTTTGCTCGGGGACTGCGATCGCGGTGCCGGACATTGAAATAGTACCTGGAGAGATGCAACGTGCCGAGGCTTCGTCAATCGACCCCGCAACAGGCGATCTCCTGATAAAAACCAGCGGCAACGGTTTCAGCTGGAAGGGGCAGGTTGAAAATCCCGGCCGATACCAAGTGTGGGTGACCTACTATTGCGGCGATAAAACCTCCGCCGCAACCCTGGAACTCAACGGCAGCACCAAAACCAAACCGCTGCAGTATATGGGGGCCGAAACCTATATCAGATTCTATCTGAAGGACGGGACGGTAATCGACGCCGCCGACATGGAAGCCAATAAGGAAAGGCTCGATCCTTATTATTTTCGCGAATACTGGGGAACGTTCGATCTGGAAAAAAGCGTGTCGCTGCAGATGGGGGTTGCCAACCCGGCGAAAGGCAAACCCGACATCCGCATTCAAAAGGTTGAACTCCAAAAGGAGCGGTCCTTCATCCCAGAACTCGAACCGCTGCTGTTCTCGGCCATCGACTACTACAACCATCTGACCACGCCGGACGGGTTTGTGCGGAGCTTCTATGAGCAGGATAAAAAACTTCAACATTCGTCGTCGGTCGCCTCCTGCGGAATGGGATTGATGGCCTACAGCATGAACCACATTCTGGGGCGTGACCCAGATGCGGAGGCCAAGACTCTCAACACGCTGCGGCTTTTCAACAACAAGCACAAATCCATCCAGCCGCAGCGCCACACGACCGGCTTCCGCCACCACTTTATCAACACGCAGGATGCATCCAGCCGATCCGAGTTTTCCACCATCGACACGTCGATCCTGGTCTGCGGCGCGTTGATGGCACGCAATACATTCAACAGCCCGGCGGTCTCGCAGGAGGCCGACGAACTATGGAACGCCATCGACTGGTCGGCGGCCATTCACGACATCCCGGCACAGAGTTTCCATATGACCGGGAAAAGCATTGATGGCGAGCAGGATGCCATCACGACACTGTACAGTGAATACATCATGCTGGCCTGGCTGTGCCAGCACTATGAAAACCAACAGGAGCAGCCTCCGCGCTCGATCATGCCGAAGCTTGCAGCTCTGACCAAAAGCGTCTACAAGGGACGGGTAGTACTCTCTAGCATTTCCGGCGACATGCTCCCCTCGTTCCATGTGCAGTTCCCGTTTTTCATGACGAGCCTCAATGAAGACGAACTCTTTTTCAGCTACACCGCCGCCCAGGCCTGGGCCGACCGCACCACCTGCATCGCACGTTACGGTTCTCGCACGGCCTGGGGCGTATCGCCCGGGGCCGCCCCCGGAAGAAACTACCAGGTTAATGCATTCTATGACCGGAATCCGCTCGACGTGGTGACCCCGCGCATCATCGCCGGTTTTATCCCAACCTATCCACTTGCCGCCGACGATCTGCACCTGCTCTTCCAGGACAAAAAGTACCGTTTGCAAACCGACTTTGGCGTCATACTGCCCCGCTGGTCGCCCGCACACCCCGGATGGCAGTCGCACCGCCTGCCCGGCGTCGACTTCTCGTCGTTGATGTTTGGCATGGCGGCCCACCATCCCCGGCTCGGCATGGATTTCTTCCGCGAAAAAACCAGATTCACCTTCAATCAAAGCAAAGGAACCCAACCATGAAAACAACTGGATATATACTCGTATCCGCCCTGTTGAGCGGGCTGGCCGCAACCTCCCACAACAAAGGCATGGGCAAGATGCTGAAGACCGCGCCGAAAAAAATTATTCCGGCGTTTATCAACAGGAGCAGAAAATGAAAAAAGAAACGGTTTGGAGGACGGCCATGCTTGTGGCATTCCTAGTGAATAGCGGATGCACCAGCCTGCGGGAAACAGCCCCGGTGACAGGCCAGCATGCCCAACGACTTGAACAGGAAGTTAAGATAAAAGCCGAACTGGACTACCTTCTGTATATCCCGGAAGAAGTTCCAGGCGCTGGGAAAAAGCGCCCACTGATGCTGTTCCTGCATGGAGCGGGGGAACGAGGCAACGATCTTGAGCTGGTTAAACGCAATGGGCCGCCCATGCTGGTGGCCGAGGGAAAAACGTTCCCGTTCATCATCGCCTCTCCTCAGTGTCCGAAGGACATCTCGTGGTCGAACCCCGAAAAGATCATCGCGCTAAACGCCCTCATTGATGAGCTGATTGCGACCTATCCCATTGACGAAAGCCGAATTTATCTGACCGGCCTGAGCATGGGTGGATTCGGCACGTGGTCACTTGCGGCGACCTACCCCGAACGCTTCGCGGCCATCGTACCGATCTGTGGTGGTGGAAACCGCATGGAAGCGCGACGTCTGGTCAACATGCCGATCTGGGTTTTCCATGGTGCCAAGGACCAGGTAGTCCCCACGAGTATGTCGCAAGACATGGTGGATGCGCTGAAGAAAAAAGGTTCGGACGTCAAATTCACGGTCTATCCCGAAACCGGTCATAACTCCTGGGTCGAGGCCTACAACAACCCCGAGCTCTACGAATGGCTGCTTAAACAAAACAAAAGCCGAAATTAATCAAGGAATAATATCATGACCAAATACATTCTCCACGCCCTCTTACTTATAACGATGTTGGCAGGCTTTTCCTACGGGGAAGAATTACTGCTCAACGGCGATTTCCAGATTGGAGTGCCTGAGGAAGACAAACCGGCTTCATTCGAATGTAAATGGTGGCGGCGCGAGCTGTGGGCAGACGATGCGTGGAACTCGTGGCTGACCGACGGTACGCTCGACGGACAGATCGGCGCAGGCAACCAGGCCTTGCAATATCGCTGGGGCGCCACCTCCATCTATCAGCATTTCAGCGCTGCACCCGGCGAAACCTATTTCTTTTCAGTCGACTTCTACAATGCCGGGGACGCGGACAACCGCTGGCAACCGCGCATGCAGGTCGAATGGTTCGATTCGTCCGACAACCGTATCGGCGGAACCATCACTACGGCGGAAGCGGATGTCCCGAATGATCCGATCAAAACCTGGACCACGCTCTCCGGCGACGCCGTTGCGCCAGCCGCAACAGCCTATGCAAGAATCATGTTGAACGTGAACAACCGGGGCGACGGAAACTATTGGCAATCGATGTATCTCGACAACGCATCCGTCACAGGAGTTCCAGGCATTAAAAACCTCCCCTGCTCTTTCATCAGCGCCCCCTACGACCTGACGCTTACCCCCATCAACGAAAGCACTCTCTACAACGATACGCTGACCCACTATGCCGACGACAAAGATGGTAACGCGCTCTCCTTCACCCCCGTCAGCGCCCCTGCGTGGCTGACCATCGGCACCAACGGCATAATGAGCGGAACCCCGCAGTTTTCGGATGCGGGCAATAACGAACTCGTGATCACGGTCGACGATGGCAACGGAAGCACCGATACCCGCACGCTGACCCTTCCAGTGGTTGGATATTTGCGCACCGCCAACGTGTTCGACGACGACATGGTGCTACAGCGTGGCGCCCCCATTCCCGTTTGGGGCAAGGCCGTCGCCAACACGCCGGTCACCGTGACGATGAGTACCGGCGAATCGGCCGCCACCGCCGCCGATGCCAACGGCGACTGGACGGCCACCCTGCCCGCCATGTCGGCATCAACCAACGGCGCGGTAACGATGACCGTGACCAGCGGAAGCCGCGAACTGCAGGTGACCAATGTTTTGGTTGGCGATGTCTGGCTCTGTTCGGGACAATCCAACATGGCCTTCGACCTAGGAAGTTCCGATGATAGTGCGACCGAAATCGCCGCCGCGACCTATCCGAATTTGCGCCATGTCAATACGCCGGCCACCAAGGGTACAAGCCCTTGGGACGATCTGGATGCGCGGGCTGTTTGGCAGGAATGCACCCCTACGGTAGCAGGCAACTTCTCGGCCATAGCTTACTACTTCGGCAAGGAACTCATGCTCGACCAGAACATCCCCATCGGCCTGATCAACTCAAGCCAAGGAGGTTCCTCCATTAGAAGCTGGGCGCCCTCACTGTCCACGCCGGGTACCGAAACGCTTTACAATTCAAAGATCCATCCCTACACGCACATGCCAATCCGAGGTGTTATCTGGTATCAGGCCGAAGCCAACGTGGGCGATGGCAGTGCCTATACCCCGAAAATGCAAACGCTCGTTGACGAATGGCGTACGGTTTGGGGTGCGAGTGCAGCAGAATTTCCGTTCTATTTCGTGCAAATCGCCCCCTACGACTATCCCTCCTACTCAGAACACGTCCTGCCCGAAATGTGGGAGGCACAAACCAAGGCAATGCGACTGATCACCAACTCCGGCATGGCCGTTATCAACGATATTGGAAACATCGCGAACATCCACCCAAAAAACAAAGGCCCGGTCGGCGAACGGCTGGCGCTGTGGGCAAAATATGGAACCTATGGCCAGACCAGTCTGGTGCATTCCGGCCCCTTAGCGCGGGAAGTAAACCGCGAAGGCAGCCAACTGCGCGTTTCGTTCGACCACGTAGGAAGCGGCCTGATTGCTCGCGACGCCCAACCGCTCGATTGGTTCGAGGTCGCCGGCGAAGACCAAGCCTACGTTGCTGCCACTGCTGTCGTGGCAGGCAACACCCTTCTGGTGAGCGCCCCGTCGGTCGCCGATCCGGAATGGGTTCGCTTTGCGTGGAGCGAAATCGCCGAGCCCAACCTGATGAATGCCGAAGGCCTTCCGGCCAACGCATTCATGTTGCGGCGAATCCGCCCTCGGCCGTTCCGGGGTGAGCTGTTGCATAACCGCGGCTTTGAAAATGGTACTGTAGAAGGCTGGATGCCCACTAACTTTAACCTGCCGCCGTGGCAGCGGGATATTACAGGAGGAGATATTCGCAATACCTGGCTAACGGACGACACAAGCTATCCTGTGATTGGATCGGGCAATCAAGCGCTGATCAACCGCTGGGCAAACACCTATGCCTACCAGGATTTTGATGTAACCGCTGGGGAGGACTACGACTTTTCCGTCGATACCCTTTCCAACATCATGAGCAACCAGTGGCAGGCTGTAATGAAAGTCGCCTGGTTTGATTCCGCCAACGCGGTGATCGGCTCTCAAACCACCTTGGACGAACTTGCCATCGATGCACCAGCTGATACGTGGCTTCCAATGGTTGGAACCGCAACCGCCCCAGCCGACGCGGTCAAAGGGCGCATCATTCTGACCGTGGCCGCCACCGGTTCCTCGAACTATAAATTTGTCTTTTTCGACAACGCATCAGTGGTCGGTACCCTCGATGGCATCACCTACGAAAACTGGACGCTCGCAAACTGCCTGACCGAAACGTCTGTGGACGACGGCGATTCCGCCACCCTCTTGGAGGAATACGCGTTTAATCTCGACCCATCCCTCGGTGACGCCCAACGCATGGTTCCAACCATTGGAACCAACGGCCTGCCCAAAGCCTCCTTCACCGCCGAGCGTTTGCAGGTGGAATACCTCCGGCGACGGGATGCGCCCGACCTTGACTACCGGGTCGAAGTTTCCACCAACCTCGTCGATTGGACGGCCGTCCCCCCGGTACCATCCATCGACTCCATCAATAACGAATGGGAGCGCGTAGTCGAAAATGACACGATACTCGCCGCCGACGCATCCACCGCCCGCTTCATCCGCATTCAGATTCAGAAAAACTGATTCAGGTGAAGCATTCGGATAAAGACCGTGAAACAATAAAGGTTCGGGCGTCAAATTCACGGTCTATCCCGAAACCGGTCATAACTCCTAGGTCGAGGCCTACAACAACCCCGAGCTCTACGAATGGCTCCTTTCCCACATAAAAGTGGGAAGAGAAAATAAATCGCAAAATTGATTTACAGATTGACTCCCGGAAATTTATCAAAAATAACGTGACATATGATAGCGGTTACATTTAGCGTGGATTATTGGATCTGAACCTAAGGAGAGACAGCATGAAAAAAACCATAGCCCTCATTGCAACAACCTTGCTCGCACTTTCCGCCCACTCAGGAACCATCAACGTCGACAACCTGCTCGACGACCCGTCGTTTCTGGCTAGGCCGGACGCATCGATGCCCACCGGTGGAACGGACACATTCAAATATTCAGGGACCGTGGGCAATAAAGTGGTCCTCTATACGACCATTGCAACCAGCACCGCGAGCGATGCGTCCAGTTTCACCGCACCTATCAATATTTTTGACGATGCTACGGTCACGGACGATCCCGCCTTTGCCTCGAGCACCGCAAAGTTAACAGCCATCACGCCCAACTTCGTCGCGACCGACACCACCTATTTCAACTCTGCCGCAAACCTGATCGGAACCGCGCAGGAAATAAACGCTTTCTACAAAATTACGCTGGTCACAACCAGCGGAAGCAACGTGGCAACCAGCGCCACGGCCAACCTATTCGATGGGTCGTCGAGTAGCGTCATTGATATGGAAACCAAGGTGCGCACTGCATGGAATTCCATTTCCTGGGACATTGATCCATTTGCATCCGGAGGCGTGGCCTATCAAAACATTGAATCCATCGGGATCGAATGGTTCCACCACACCGTAGTCGCCAACACAAATGCCGACACCTACTTCATCCTCGAAAACGCAACGATCGGCTACACCGCCGAAGTCATCGCCAGTACTCCTCAGGCCCCCATCGCCAGCGCTGATGCCTACGAGGTCGATGAAAACAGCCTCTTCACCCACGCCGCCCCCGGCGTGCTCGCCAACGATTCCGACGTCAACGGCGATCCAATGGAAGCCACTCTCGTTTCGTCGCCGACCCATGGCACCCTGCTCTCCTTCTCCTCCAACGGCGCATTTGTCTATCAGCCGAACACCGACTTTATCGGCACCGACTCCTTTACCTACGAAGTTAGCGATGGCGGACTCACCGGCAATGTGGCGACCGTCACCCTCTCCGTATCCGGCACACCAACAACGCTACCGCATATCTTCCAGGACAACATGGTGTTGCAGCGCAACAAACCAATCACGGTATGGGGATGGGGGGCGATTGGAAAAACCGTATCGGTCAGCCTTAGCTCGGGTCAGTCGGATAAAGCCGTCATCGATGCCAACGGACGCTGGGAAGTTACACTAAGCACCATGGCGGCGACCAACGGCCCGCTGACACTGGTCGCCAGCGCGCACGGCTCCACGGTCACCCGCACCAACATCGCCGTGGGCGATGTCTGGTTCTGTTCCGGACAATCCAACGCGGGCTGGCAACTGGCAGCAACAGATGGCGGCCCCGAGGAAGTCGCAACGGCCAACTATCCAAACTACCGCTTGATTCGCGTCCCGCGCTGGGCGCTAACAGAGCCGACCGACGATCCACTCGTTCTCGAAGAGTCCCTGGATTGGGATGCCGAAGACGGAGAAATGAATGCCAAAGCCGGAGCATGGTTTGTCTGCTCACCCGAAACCGCTGGGAATTTTGGAGCCGTCTTTTATTACACCGGCAAAGCCGTTCACCTGGAGCTCGGCATCCCGGTCGGAATCATCCAGTCCGCCTATGCCGGAACTCCGACGGAGGCCTGGTCGAAGTCGATACTTCCCGATGGACATCCGATCGGAGCCGACCCGGCCGATCCACATACGTTGTGGAATGGAATGGTTTATCCCTATCTCCGAATGGGGATCACAGGTGCTTGCTGGTATCAAGGCGAACGCAACCATGATGATGGCGGACATATCTATGCCGAAAAGCTACCCGTCATGGTGAATGACTGGCGCACCGGCTTTGCACAAGGCGACTTCCCGTTCTACTACATCCAGATTCCGAGGCAGAAACCGATCCAATGCTGCCCTATTTCTGGGAAGCCCAGACCATGGTTCCAGATATTTGCACCAACACCTATATGGTTGTCAGCAGCGACACCACGTCCGGCGATCTACACCCGAAAGACAAGCGCCCCCTCGGCGAGCGGATGGGGCGTCGCGTTTTGAAGAATTCCTACGGATACACCCAGTTACAGGACCAAGGCCCAGTCTATACGCACAACCTAATCGAAGGCAGCCAGATGCGACTCTACTTCGATGAAGTCGGCGGCGGCCTCGCCATCAATTCCAATATTGGCTACAACGCCAACGGCGACCTCCAGCTCGACATCAACGAAGCCTTGGCTGGCGTTGACTACGATAAAGACGGCAAGATCGATCAGTGGGGCGAAGACCTCAACACAAACGGCGTGCTCGATGCCGGCGAGGATATCGATGGAGACGGCGTACTCGACCTCTCTGAATACGACATTAACTTCCCAACTCTCACCTGGTTTGAAATCTGCGGAAGCGATGGAAACTTCACCAATGCGACCGCCACGATTGATGGCAACACGGTGGTGCTCTCTGCCCCCACCGTTTTAAATCCGGTTGGCTTCCGCTATGCCTGGAGCCGCTTTGCGATCGGCAACCTGATGAATGTCGAAGGCGAGCCCGCCCGGCTCTGCCGCGAGACCCCTCTATTTGCGATGGGCGAAAGCTACAGCACCATTCAGGACAAATCGCTGTACATTGCGCCAAAAGGGATTCTGATGAACGATCAGATCGCCTCGACCCTGTTGCCGATCCAGCGCCCGATCGTGGTGGCCAACACAACGAACGGTGCCTTGACGCTTCGGGACGACGGCGCGTTTATCTACACGCCCGATGCAGGGTTCAGCGGCTCCGACGCCTTCAGCTATGTTGCCTCTGACGGTACCGAAACCAGTCTCGAAGTCACCGTGCAACTCGACGTCCTACCGGTCGGCTCGGAAATGGGCAGCATCACCCGCGAAGTCTGGACAGGCATTACGGGCTATACCACCGAGGATCTGCTGAATAATCCGAGCTATCCCGACAGCCCAGACCGGGTTGAAACGATCGGTAGCCTTGATGCGCCACGCGATTGGGACAATTTGTACGGCCAGCGTATCCACGGCTATCTGTATCCGCCGTCCGATCGGGATTATACATTCTGGATTGCCTCTGCCGCGCGCTCCAAGCTCTTCCTCAGCACCGATGCCGATCCGGCCAATGCGATCGAAATCTGTGAGTGCACCGCATCCAACACCGGCGACCCGGAAAACTGGACGCGCACCGTTGCGCAGAAATCAGATCTCATCACGCTGGTAGGTGGTCAGAGATACTACATCCAAATAGTACATAAGGATGGCGCATCCATCGACAACTGCTCCGTTGCATGGGATCTCGACGGAACCACGAACATTGTCGACGGATCCTATCTTTCGCCGGCGGAAGCCCCCATTCCCACCAGCACTTATGCGGGATGGAGCGATTGGTTCGGGATTTCCGGTGACGGGTATCTGCTCGACTTCGCCTTCAACCTCGACCCAACGCTCAACGCAACCCCCTTCATGGTTCCAAGCATTGGAACTTCTGGGCTTCCCTATTGGAAAATGAAAGGGGCTTCCGGCCTTGCGGTGGAATACCTGCGCCGCAGGAACGCATCTGGAACGACTTACTCCGTGCAGTTCACCGATAACCTTCAATCCAACTGGACGGAAGCAGTGACATTAGAAAAGGTAGAATCTATCAACAACACTTGGGAGCGCGTAACAGTGGAAGATGAAGTCGACACCGCCAACGCCACCAACCGCTTTGGCCGCGTGATTGTGATTCAGGACTAGGAATTACAGACATCCTGCAATGCCGTAACCATCGGCGATGGCGGATGGGGAAAAGCGGCCGAAAACATGCTTAGCGTAATCATTCTCCTTGACAATTGTAATCGCTTTCATTAATAAGAATTTCGTCCATGACATATTGAACAACGACGCGTAATTCAGATGCAATAAAAAAACAGGGAGAATGGAAATGACAAAGAAAATGGTAACTATGGTTGCAGTAGCGATGCTGGTTGCGGCTGGTTCCGGTGCGGCGGTGGTCGATAACTTTAACAATACCAACTCGACACTCCCCGACCTAACATGGGTGGGCGACACCACCGGATTCAGCGTCATGGCCGCCAGCACCAATGCCACTCTAATAAGAGAAGGGGCCGGCGCGTTTGTCAAAACCTCGACTGGGGCTGCCGTTAACGCCTTCGTAACGGACATCACCGCCGAACTGGCATCGAATCCGGTATACACGTTTTCGGGCTATATCGCCGCTGACACCCCGCGTGCGATAAACGGCGACAACGATGCCTCTCTGATTCTCCTGTCGGACACCTCCAATGCCGTCGCCATTGAGGCCGGCACCATGAATGGCTACCGCCTCGGCATATTCCATGGCGACCAGGTAGAATTTCAGAAGGCAAGTGGGGCCGGATGGGTTACCCTGCAAGCTGGCCCATCAGGGGGATTTAATCTTAATAGAGGATTTAATCTTTCGGCCACGATCGATAGCGCAACCGGAACCTATTCATGGGGGTATGTTACTGGAGACTACACCGATACCGTTTTTGAAGGGAATGTCGGAACCGATGCCGCCTTTACGGCCCCGGTCGGAACCACCTATGGCGGATTCACCGTTACCGTCAGTACCCCAGACACCTACTATGTCGATGCCTACAACATGACAGCCATCCCGGACCAGGGCGAACCGATACCGGCCGCCAACGCCGATGCCTACAAAATGTTCTCGGACCTCACCCCCGTTCTTTCGGTCGCCGCGCCCGGCGTGCTGGAGAACGACGCCTATGCCGGCAGCCTTGCGCTGTCCGCCCTGCTCGTGGACAACGCCACCAACGGCGTCCTGAACCTCAGCACGAACGGATCGTTCACCTACGAACCGGATCCCGCCTTCGAGGGCACGGAAACCTTCACCTATAAGGCCGTCACCTCGGCCACGACCAGCGAGACGGCAACCGTCTCGATCACCGTGACCAAGGAACAGGCCCTGTTGCACTACACCTTCGACACCGACCTGACCGACAGCTCGGGCAATGGAAACGACGGAAACTACTTTAATACAAATACAATCAGCGCCATCACCAATACCAGCCAATTTGGCACCGGCAGTCTTTCCCTCACGGGACCGGATGGTACGAATTATGTGGCCTTGATCAATACCCTCACTTTTGCGACGGAAGACAGCTGGAGCCTCTCGCTTTGGTACAACGCTTCTGCAACCAACACAGCGGGGCTTGCCGGCGACAACCTTCAGAACAACACGCTGAGCTACAACCCCGATGGCGGCACGGACCGGAATTATTATTTCCGAGCCGGCAACTTTGACGACTTTCAAACCTGGGGCACCTCCAACAGTCCAACGGCAATCGACACCGGTGTTTGGCACCATCTGGTGATGGTTGCAACAGGATCTCCGGAAGGAAGTGGCGACCTGAAGTTCTATGAAGACGGGGTCGAATTGTTCCCGCTCTGGGATTCCGCCGCTGACACCGCTATGATCTTAAGCCGGATTGGACACGATGGAAACATCGCCGGATTTGGTGGATATTTCAACGGCCTGATCGATGAAGTCTGGATTATGAACTATGCACTCGATACGGATGATGTTGCATCGCTGTACAGCAGCAACACGCTCGGCGGCGGCGGACCGGTTGTCCCGACCCCGGCCGAGATTGTTGGATGGACGCAGGAAAACTCGAATACCATGAAAATGGTGGTGCAGCTGGATGCGGGTGTAGATGCCAGCCAATACAGCCCGATGGTGAAAACCAACCTGACGGAAGACATATGGAATGCGGTTGCCCATTCGGACAGCGCCGCCGGAACCTATGCCGTCTCCAACCTGACCTACAGCTCGGCGGAAGGAAGCAACCTCGTCATCTATGTGACATCCACCAACGCCGTAGAGTTCTTTAATATCGAAGCTGAATAACCGAATCACAAACAAAACCTAATTTGGGGAACCGTCCGAATCGAAAGGCCGGAGCATAATAAACAAGGAAAAATAACATGAAGAAAACAGCAACGATTATAATCGCAGGAATGGTTGCCGCAGGGGCTAGTGCGGCAATTGTCGATAACTTCAACACTGTCGACGGAGCTCCTGATCTGACGTGGACGGGAGACACTACTGGATTCAGCGTCCAGGCCACATTCAATGGCCTGAACGAAGGGGCTGGTGCCTTCCGGAAGACCAGCGGGGCGACCTATGAGGACAACTCCTTCGTAACGGATATCAGCGCTGAACTGGCGTTGAATACGGCATACACGTTTTCGGGCTTTGTGAGCGCCGACGTAGACCGGCAGGCTGTAAATTCCACCGATCTCGGAAACTATGCTGCGCTGGTGCTTCTGTCGGACAGCAGCGACAACGCCGCCATCACCGCAGGCACCATGAACGGATACCGCCTCGGCGTATTCAATGGCGACCAGGTAGAGCTTCAGAAGGCAAGTGGTGCCGGATGGACTACCCTGCAAGCCGGCCCGACGGCGGGACTTAACCTCAATACGGGATTCAATTTTTCGGCCACGATCGACAGCGCCACCGGCAACTATTCATGGGGATATATGATTGGCAGCTACACCGACACCGTTCTTGAAGGAAACATTGGAACCGATGCTGCCTTTACCCCTGCCGCAACAACCTATGGCGGATTCACCTATGCCGCGAAAGGCGACATCTCCTACTATGTCGACGCCTACAGTATGGCCGCCATACCGGAACCGGCCACGTTTGGGTTGCTTGCCAGCGCCAGTGCGGGGCTTCTGTGGATCCGCCGAAAATTCACAATCTAACCTAATTATAATTTTAGGATGAAGGCCGCCGCCGGGTGGCCTTTTTTTTCCAATCGTTGAAACCGGGATCCCTTGAAAAATGAAAAAAATACTGCCTATCCTGATCGCGATTCTCTTGACGACTGCAGCCCATGCAGAACTTCTTAGCGTTACGTTTGGCGCTGCGGTGGACCTTTCCGCCAGTTATGGCGGTAGCGATGTCACAAGCAACACAACGCAAAGCGGAACGATTGCCGCCCCCGTGATTACCATTACCGGACTGGACATCGATGGCGTTGGAGTGGACGACGACCAAATTGATGTTGTATTCGCGGTGTCCGCCACCGGCGGCACGCTCTCCAGACTTTCTGTTGGTTATCTTTTAAATGCGGGGTATGCCCTGACGTTTGATATCGCCTCGGCCACCGTTACGCTGGGTCCGGGCGCGACGGAACTAGGATTAATCAACGCCCTTGGATTTGTATCCACATCAGGCAACGTCACCGCCGGAACATACGACGTTGCAAGCACAGATCTGGGTTTCACACCGATGGCGGGGCAAACCTCAACCACGGCGCTTCCGGAATTGTCGAATTTCACCATGACGAGCACCTACACAGAGAACAACCGCGCAAAATGGATCATTGCCGAATTTGACGTTGGAGGCGAACCCGTCATCATCGACCCGACTCCACCCGTGGCCAACGACGATACCTACGAAGTCGAGGAAGACACCCTCTTTACCAACGCCGCGCCCGGCGTGCTCTCCAATGACACCGATACCAACGGGGACGCGCTTACGGCCATCCAACTTACCTCGCCGACCAACGGAACCCTGCTTTCTTTTTCGACCAACGGAGCATTCGTCTACCAGCCCGGCTCCGGCTTCACCGGAACGGATGTCTTTACCTATACGGCGACCGACGGCGGACTCACCAGCGGCGTGGCGACCGTCCGTTTCGACGTGTCCGGCACACCGGTAACGCTGCCGAATATTTTTCAATCCAATATGGTCTTACAGCGCAACAGGCCGATTACCGTATGGGGCTGGGGGCCGGCCGGAAAGACCGTATCGGTGAGCCTAAGCTCAGGCCAGTCCGACACCGCCGTCGTGGATGCCGAAGGGCACTGGGAATTGTCGCTCGCATCCATGGCGGCTACGAACGGTCCGTTGACGTTGCTCGTCACGGCACCCGGCTCTTCCGTCACCCTTACTAATCTGGCGATCGGCGATGTCTGGTTTTGCTCCGGGCAATCCAATGCGGGCTGGAGCCTTTCCGCCACCGATGGTGGCACCGAGGAAATTGCGGCAGCCAACTATCCCAACTTCCGGCTGATCCGGGTTCCGCGCTATAAGAGGGATGATCCGAGCGATGATCCCATTGTTCTCGAGGACACCCTTGATTGGGATGTCGAAGAGGGGGTCATGAATGATAAAGCCGGAACGTGGTTTGTCTGTTCGCCGGACACAGCCGGATATTTTGGCGCGGTCTTTTACTACACGGGTAAAGAAGTTCACCTGAACCTCGGCATCCCGGTCGGAATCATTCAATCCGCTTATGCCGGAACCCCGGTGGAAGCCTGGTCGAAGTCGGTTCTCCCCGAAGCGCACCCCATCGGATCCGATCCAGCCGATCCGCATCAGTTGTACAATGGAATGGTTTATCCCTACCTAAAACTGCCGATCATAGGTGCTTGCTGGTATCAAGGCGAACGCAACCATGATGATGGCGGACACATTTATGCCGACAAACTGAGCATCATGGTCGATGACTGGCGCACCGGCTGGGCACAAGGCAACTTTCCATTCTACTACATACAGATTCCACCGGTCTTTGAATGGAACACCGAAGCGGACGCCGATCCGATGCTACCCTATTTCTGGGAAGCCCAGACCCTGGTCATGGATCTTTCGACCAACACCTATATGGTCGTGAGCAGCGACACCACATCTGGAGGACTCCATCCGAAAAACAAGCGCCCCCTCGGCGAACGGACGGGACGGCGCGTCTTGAAGAATACCTATGGGTTTAGCGCTCTGCAGGACTCCGGCCCGATCTTCAGCCACAGTATCGTTGAAGGAAGCCATCTGCGGCTCCACTTCGATGAAATCGGCAGCGGGCTCGCCATCAACCCGGACATTGGCTACAACGCCAACGGCGATCTGGCGCTCGATATCTATGAAGACCTCAACGACAATGGCGTGCTGGACGATGGAGAAGACGTGGACAAGGACGGCGTACTGGATAAGTGGGGAGAAGACCTCAACCACAATGGAGTGCTCGACGCCGACGAGGATATCGACGGGGACGGCATACTGGATGCTTCCGAATACGACATTAACTTCCCCTATCTCACCTGGTTCGAAATCTGCGGAACCGATGGAGTCTTCACGAATGCGACCGCCACGATTGATGGCGACACCGTCGTGCTCTCCTCCCCCGCCGTCCCGAATCCGATTGGGTTCCGCTATGCATGGAGCCGCTTTGCCATCGGGAATCTGATGAATGCAGAAGGAGAGCCTGCCCGGCTATGCCGCCTCACTCCGCCGATCGCTCGAAGCGAAAGCTACGACGTCGGGATGGACGGAAAACTCCACGTGGATCCGGCGGGCATCCTGGCCAACGACCAGATTGCATCGAGCCTGCTACCGATCCAGCGACCGCTCATGACCTCCGAGCCCTCAAACGGAATCCTGATGCTTCGCAGCGACGGCTCGCTCATCTATGAACCCAATACCGGCTTCACCGGAACGGACTCATTCACCTATGTGGCATCGGACGGTGCGGAAACCAGCCCCGAAACAACCGTCTCCATTAACGTCATTCCAGCGAGCCCCGAAACCGGAGAGATCACCCGCGAGGTATGGACGGATGTCGCCGGATTTACCACCGACGATCTGGTCGCATCGCCGGATTATCCCGATAATCCAAGCGAGGTTGGAACGCTCTCCCGGTTCGATGCCCCGCGCGACTGGGGCAACACCTTTGGCGAGCGCATCCATGGCTATATCCATCCACCAACGAACGGCAACTACACCTTCTGGATCAGTTCGGCCGCGCGTTCCAAGCTCTATCTCAGCACGGATGATGATCCGGCCAATGCAATCCTGATCTGCGAATGCCCGGTTTCCCTCAGCGGGGATCCGGAAAACTGGACGGCCAACGCCAGCCAACAGTCCGCACCACAGGCGTTGCTTGCCGGACAACGCTACTACATCATGGCCCTGCACAAGGATTCCGCCAGCTCCGACCATCTTTCCGTGGCCTGGGATCTGGCGCAGCCGGGAATCCCCAACATAATCGAAGGCATCTATCTTTCCGGCATTCCAGCCGAAATGCCGGTCACCACCAACTATACCGATTGGAGCAGCTGGTACGGGGTTTCCGGCGACGGATACCTGCTCGACTTCGCATTCAATCTCGATCCCACGCTGGGCGATTATCCCACCCTAGTTCCAATCATTGGAACTGCGGGGCTTCCCTTCTGGGAAGTACTGGAGATCGACGGCCTCACGGTGGAATACCTGCGCCGCAAAGATGCGCCCGGCACCACCTACTCCGTGCAGTTCACCGACAACCTGCAATCCAACTGGATCGACTCGGCCGCAACGGAGCTCGTCACCCCGGTCAACGGCACCTGGGAGCGCGTCATCGTCGAAGACGTGGAAGACATCGCCATCACTAGCAATCGTTTTGGACGGGTGATCGTGATTCAGGACTAGTACACCCTCAGGAATTCAATATTGGAAAGATGCCCGCGAAAACAAAAAGGAAGAAACAAATGAACAAATGGATCTCACTAGCTGCCTCTCTACTCCTTTGCCTTGGCGCTCAAGGAGAAAAGATCAGCGTCACGTTCGGCGCGGAAAAAGATCTCGCGGCGAGCGTCGGAACCGCAACTCAAAACAAGGATATCGCCAATCCGCTGATCACGGTTGACGGGCTCGATATCGACGGTTCGGGCGGAGGCGACGACCAACTGGAGATCCAATTCACCGCAACCGCTTCGGGCGGAAAGCTGGCGCGCCTCGCCGCAGGCTATCGCCTGGACAAGGGATACGCGCTGACCTTTGAAATCGTTTCCGCGACTGCGAAACGAGGCGATGGAACGACGCATCCGGTCGAAGGTCGATTCGTCTCAGCAGCGGGTAACAACCGCAGTGCGAAGGTCGAAACCGAGCTCAAGGAAAAGACCCTTTTGATCCAAAGCGCCGCCGACGGAAACAACCGCACCCGTTCAATCGTCGCGGAATTCGATCTCGAAGCGAAGGGAGACGCCCCATCCGCCGCGCCCGTCATTGCCGCGAAAACCACCGCACCAAAACCAAAGCCGCCCGTCGCACCGGTCGTGGTTAAAACCAACTCCCTCAAACTGCCGCGGTTGTTCTGCGACAACATGATTCTTCAGCAGAAAATGAAGAACACGTTCTGGGGCTGGGCGAAGGCCGGTGAAAAGGTCACGGTAAAAGCCAGCTGGGGCACCGAAGCCTCGGCCCAAGCCGATGCCGATGGCAAATGGAAGCTGCTCCTTGAAACGCCAAAGTTCGGCACCGGCCATTCGCTGACCATTAGCGGGGGAAAAGACACCATCGAAATCAAAAACGTCGCCATCGGCGAAGTCTGGCTTTGTGCTGGGCAATCCAATATGGGCTGGGCGATGGGCAATTGTTTTGAATCCGAACAGGATCCCGATGTAAACCTGCCCGACTTCCGCATCTTTAAATCGCAACGCGAGCATTGGCATGCGCCGCTTGAAATGAAGCGCGACCGCCTGAGTCAGTGGAAACCCTGCGACCCCGATTCCGCGGCGGAAACCTCGGCCGTCTCCTATTGGTTCGGCAAGAAACTTCACGAGGAACTCGGCATTCCCGTCGGCATTATTGTACAGGCCTATGCCGGCACACCGATCGAGGGATGGATGCCGTGGGAAATCCAAAAAGGCAATCCTCGCAGCCAAATTCTCAAGAAAGAGATGGACGCTACCGTTGAACGGCAAATCGGGAATATGGGACTCACCGAAGAAAAAGCACTGGCGGATTTTCAGAAGGCGCTAGCCGAATACAATGCCAAAATCGACGCGGGCGAAACCATGAAAAACAGCGTTAAGCAGCTGTCGCCGCCCATCATCACAAAACCCGCCAGTCTCGGAAACCAATATCCCACCCACATATTCAATGCCATGATCCACCCAATCCGCCCCTACGGGATACGCGGTGCGATCTGGTATCAGGGTGAACGCAACTCCAAAAATGTTCCGCAGGCGGTCGACTATCGCGATCAACTGGCCTTGATGGTTACCTATTACCGCTCCTCCTGGCATGAGCTGTCCGGCGGAAATACCGCGAAGGATTTCCCGTTCCTATTTACGCAGCTTCCGAGCTGGACGCCGCCGCAGACCGAGCCGGTCGAAGGGCTTTCGGCCCCGTGGGCCGTCAACCGCGAATCAATGCGTCTGGTAACTGAAGACGTTCCAAACACTGGAATCGCGGTGGCCATCGACACCGGCGATGCGACCGCCCTGCATCCGAAAAACAAAAAGCCCGTCGGACTCCGTCACGCCTATCTCGCGCTCCAACAGACCTATGGCAAGGAGATCGTTGGCAACGGCCCGCGCTATAAAAAACAGACGATCAAGGGCAACCAAATCATCCTGGAGTTCGACTCCATCGGCAGCGGCATGGTTCCCGCCAAACCGGGCATGTGCAATGCCTTTGCCATTGCAGGAGCAGACCGGGAGTGGCACTGGGCCGATGCCAAAATTAAAGAAAACACGATCGTGATTTCTTCTTCCAAGGTTCGGAACCCGGTGGCCGTGCGTTATGCTTGGGCCATGAATCCATCGCAGCGTAACCTGCTCTACAACAAGGAAGGCATTCCCGCCTCCCCCTTCCGCACCGACGACTGGCCGCTCTTTGATCCCGACGCCGAAATCGTGACCGTGAAAAAACCCGCCAAGCCGGAAACAAAGACCGAAGTCGACTGGGATCGCCCGGAAATGACACAGTAAAGGAACCCCCATAATGAAGACGCGATTTATTATAACATGCATGATGGCATGCGCATCGGCAGCCATGGCCGAAGTCAAGCTGACCAACCTGTTCACCGACCACATGGTGCTGCAGCGCGGCCTGCCCGTTCCCATCTTCGGAACCGCTTCCCCCGGCGAAAAGATTTCGGTCTCGTTCGATGGCCAAACCCTTGAGGCGACAGCGGACAAAGACGGGGCATGGATGGTGAAGCTCAGTCCGCTGAAGACCTCGACAACCGGCAAGGAGATGGTCATCCAGGGTTCGAACACCATCACGTTGTCTGACATACTCGTGGGCGAGGTCTGGTTCTGCAGCGGGCAGTCGAACATGGCCGGAAAGTTTGTCGCAAGCAAAGGCCGCTCTATTGATCCCGAAGATTTGGCAAGGGATCATTCAGCATTCCGGTTCTGCAACAAGAACGGCGGATGGACTTCCCTCGATGAAAAAACACAAGCCAACTGCTCGCGCGTGGGCTACTACTTCGGAATGAAGCTATACGAGGAACTGGACATTCCCATCGGCCTGATCCAGCGCGCCTCCTCCGGCACGCCGATCCAAAGCTGGATGGAGGCATCCGTCGCCGAAAACATTCGCAAGGAACTTTCGATCTCCACCCATTGGGGCGATCCGAAGAACCCGGATCGGGCGCACAAGGAATACGATGCTTGGATCGAGCCTATCCTGCCCGTGGCGTTCCGCGGCGTGATCTGGTACCAGGGCGAACGCAACGCCAAGACCCAGACAGGATGGGAATATAAGGATTTGCTTGTGCGCCTCATCGAATCGTGGCGCGAAACGTGGGCGGCGGAGGCCGGAATCCCGTTGCGGAAATTCCCATTCTACTATGTCCAGGTGCCCTCGCAGGCGGAGGGACAGGAATATCCATGGCTGCGCGACAGCATGCGCCGCGCGCTCGAAACGACCGAAAACACCGGCATGGCCATCTTCTACGATCATGGCCCGAGCCTGCACCCTGAAAACAAAAAACCGTCCGGCGAGCGCCTTGCGCTCTGGGCGCTGGCCAAGGACTACGGTCAAACGGAGCTCGTCCATTGCGGCCCGCTGCTGGACAACGTCGCCCTATCCGGCAACCGGGCCACACTGACCTTCAAGCATGTCGGCGGCGGATTAAGAAACCAGTCGGGCGAAAAGAACCTCCGCTTTTTCGAGATCGCCGGAGAGGATGCGGCCTACGTACCGGCCAACGCCCGGATCGAAGGCGACACCGTTGTGGTCCAGGGCGACAAAATCAAGAAACCGGTTTACGTGCGCTACCTGTTTTGGAAAGGCGAGCCCAACGCCGAATTCAGCCTGATGAATGCCGAGGGCATTCCGGCAGCATCATTCATCACCGACGACCTCAAGCCGCCCCGCGAAGCGCTGGAGGAAATCAGCGCGGAACAACTCGCCGCCGACCGCAAGAAAGCCGCAGAGGCAAAACAGAAGCGGCTGGATAAAAAAACAACAGGACGCAAATCGAAATGAACAGGATCGCACTGCAATCATGGGCTACGGGAATCGCCCTGCTTCTCGCGGGAACCGCGCGGGCTGAATCCCAAGGGAACCTGCGTTTGGAAATCGTAACCGCTCCCCCCGCCGTTGCCGCGGATTTCCACCGGCTGAACAAACAAGCCCTGCTCTACCACCCCATCGAGAAAACCTCCGGGAAATGCCCCCTCCTCATCCTGCTCCACGGCTCGGGAGGATCCAAAAAAGACATTTTGTCGTTCAAGAAGACCCGATACGCCAAGAAGTTTTACCAACCTGAAAACCGCCGCTACGGAACTAAGCTCATGATCCTGCAAAGCGCTGGAGAGTGGGATCCCAACTCCCTAGACAAGATGCTCGACTACATTCTGAACAGCAACCAGGACATCGACGTAAACCGTATTTACTGTCTCGGATACAGCATGGGAGGCAAAGGCACTTGGACATGGGCTATGAAATCGCCGAAGCGCTTTGCCGCCATCGTTCCTATGGGGTTCATTCCCGACCTCGGAAAGATCGATGCGATGGTCGATCTGCCGATCTGGGCCATGGTTGGAACCGAAGACCAAAAGGCGCGCTCGGAAGGAATCCCCGAGATGGAAAAGGCGCTCAAGGAATTGGGATCAACCGTTGTGCGAACCACCATTTTCCCAGGAGCCAACCATGCATCCGCAGCCGGGAAGGCAAGTGCTCAAGAAGGGTTGTTCGAGTGGCTTTTCTCAAACTCCCGTACCCAATAAAAACAGCATCGCAAGCTTCATCAAACAAATAGGCATGACACACGAAAGGACTCAGGAGAAGACCATGAAAAAAAACCATCCCAGAAAACATCCCAATGGTTGGAAAACCGCACTTGCCTTGACGTTTGCCTGCTGCGGCATATCTGCCGGTGCGGCACTCGCAGCAAAAGATTGGCAGCCGCTCTATGAGCCGCTTGAAGGCGCGGGCATTCCCTGCCGCCTGATGAAACCGATCCACTTTGACAAGGCACAGAAATATCCCGTGATTCTCTCACTGCATGGCGGAGGGGGAAAAGGCTCTGACAATCGCAAACAGTTGAAGAACTGGAACCAGCAGCTGGCGGAGGTGCAGCGACGGAAGGATTTTCCCTGCTACGTGGTGGCGCCGCAGGCACCGGGGCTTTGGAATGCGGAGCACCTGGAAAAGATCCAGGCGCTCATCAAGGTGCTGCCTTCGGTCGATATGGATCGGGTCTACATTCTCGGTCATTCGATGGGCGGGCACGGATCCTATATTTTCATCCAGCTCGATCCTGACTACTTTGCCGCCGCCGCGCCTTCCGCGGGAAGCGGCTTGAAGTCGACGGAGGGGTTCATTACCGCAGCAAAGATTAAAGATGTGCCGATCTGGGCATTCCATGGCAATCAGGACGGGGTCTGCCCGATCGATAAAGACCTAGAATTATTTGACGAATTGAAAAAGCTGGGCGGCAACATGAAGTTAACCACCTGGGCGGGTGGCAAACACGGCGTCTCGGATTTATTCATCCCGGGCGATACATCGGGTACGACTCAATGCAGCGGCGAGCGTTGCGATCAGGAACCGGACTTCATGACGTGGCTTTTTAAACAAAAACGCCGCGACTAAGAGGCTTTATGGAGGGTCGGTTGCCTCGCCAGCCAGGCATCGAGGCCGATGCCCCTCCACCTATTAACCACATAAATACAATAATCAGATAAGAGAGCCATGAATATTAAATCAATCCTACTACTACTACTACTACTCGCTCTAACAACAACTACCCTTGCAGACAACAGCACAGGAAATTACCTATTCATCCTCTCCGGCCAATCCAACATGCAGGGGATGAATCAGCGACAAACCTTTGAACCGCGCGTCTTCGAGGAATACGGAAGGGATCATGTCCTGATTGTGAAAGAAGCCATCGGAGGCAGGCCGATCCGTATGTGGGTGCATGACTGGAAACCCGCCCCCGACTGGAAGGTCGATCCAGATATCCCGGGCACTAAACCACCCACCGCAGAAGAAAACGGCATCCTGTACGACAGCATGATGCAGAAGATTGCGGATGCAACGCAGGGCGAGACGCCCAAAGCCATCGCCTTCTGCTGGATACAGGGTGAACGTGATGCGAGGGAACGTCACTCTGCTGTTTATGAACAGAGCCTCAAGAAGCTCTTCAGCCAGCTGAAAGAGGATTTCCCGGAGACGCCGATCGTATTTGTGATCGGCAAGCTGAGTGACTTCGGTAAAGACAACAAACAACCATTCTACCCGGAGTGGGAAGAGGTTTGCCGCGCCCAGGAAAACGTAGCGAGGGACACACCCAACTGCACCATCTTCAGCACGGATGATCTCAACACGGGAGATTCCCCGCCTCACTGGAAAACGAAAGAAGTCCGTCAACGGGTCGATGACCTCCACATGTCAGCCGAGGGCTACAGAGTCATGGGCACCCGCTTCGCGAAAGAGTCCATAAAGCTTCTGAACAATGTCATTGGTCAGTGAAAACTAAAACTTTGGACAAGACGTCATCAAACCTACACCTGTTATGATAAACCCCATGAAAAAACAAAACCCAATCATTCTAACTCTCACTATTTTATCGCTGATCACAAACGTGATGGCGGGCGAATTGCCTCGATTGCCGAAGGATCTCGATCCTAAAAATCAAACCAGTTCCGAGCAGAAAAAACTGCCCTACCTTCCGGAGGCATACGTCAGCACGTCTCCTGAGGATCTAGACGACGGACTGCAGGTGGGCACACTGAATTTGCCGGGCACGACGAAAGCGGTCGCGGCGCTGGTGGCCGATGACAAGGCGAGGAAATACGACAATATGGACAGCATCCTGATCTGGCATGACGGAGAGCTGGTTTTCGAAATGTACAACCGCCGCGGACGGGTGGATGCCCCGCACTATACGATGTCGATCACCAAAACCCTGACCTCGGTCACGTTGGCGCGCGCCATTCAATGCGGCCTACTCGCTATGGACGATCTCGACAAGCCCATCATCGACTTTATGCCGGAAATCGACCGATCAAAGATTCAGCTCGGTGTTGACACCATCACGATAAGAGACGCACTTCACATGAAGTCCGGCTTGCGGTTCACGGAAAAACATTTCGATAGGACACTGGGGGCCGAATATTCGAAACAGCAATATTTCCAAAAGCTATTTGAAAATACGGTTCCCATCACACCGAAAAGCAAGGAATATAAATATTCGGGTATAAATCCATCCATGATCCTGATGATACTGGATAGTAGAGCTCCGGGAACCATACAGGAGTTTATTGCCAAGGAGCTTGCCGGGCCATTTGGAGCTACCTACTGCTGGAATGATCAAAGTTTTGGTGTTCCAGGGGGAGGCGCGGGCAGCAGCTTTACCTCGCGTGATTTGATGAAGTTTGGAACGGCTATTATTCAGGGAGGCAAGTTCAACGGCGAGCAACTTCTCTCGGCCGACTATGTTGCTCAAATCATGGCGCCGAAAGACAAGAAGGGCTATTATTACTATTTTCATGATCGTCCAGAAACGTCCGCTGGAAAAACGCTCCGCTTCAACAGCGGGGTGGGTGCCGGGGGGCAATATATGGGCACGTTACCTGAATTGAATATGGTTGTGGTGGCAACTGCGCATAACAAAAAGAACATACGCGCACCGCTGAATGCCATACTGGATCATCTGATCCCCCTATTTACTGAATAAAAAAATTACAACAAAATATCCGACAGGCTCTTTTCTTAAGCGCCAAAGAGGAACCTCATATGAAAACAAAACAGTTTACCCATCTATTCATGCTCCCCCTTCTATGCATGTCCCTTCACGCCAAAGAAAGCAACGGGCTCGCGCCGGAAGTAACCGACCTGAATGCGGCTGATGTTTCCTATGCCAAAGAGAAAGAAATTCCCGATCTGAAACATCCGTTCATCTCCGTCGCCCCGAAAGACCGGAACGATGGGATTCTGGTGGGTAAGCTTGACGCGTCATCGGAAACAGCAATTCGCCTGTTTGCTAAAGAGATTTTCGAAGGAGCGCATGGCGAGGTTGATAGTTTACTGATTGCGAGAAATGGCGAACTACTCTTTGAATCCTACTATCGCCGCGGGCGCGCTAACTATCCGCACTACCAGATGTCGATCACAAAATCCTACACCGCCATGGCGATCGGCCGCGCCATTCAGCTGGGTTATCTGACGATGGATGACCTCGACAAACCGGTGGTCGATTTTCTGAAGGAACTAGATCGAAGCAAGCTTGTTCCCGGCGCGGAGAAAATCACGCTAGCCGAGGCCATGAACATGCGCTCCGGCATCCGGATTGACAAAGAGCTCGCCAAACAGCTGATGAAACAGCCGGGACAACTAAAAGGCCAGAGACAGATTCAGGCCTATCTCGAACACAGCGCCCCCATCCCCGACACGCCACGTGAATTTAAATATCAGGGCTCCGACCCGTCGATGACGATGCAGGTGCTCAATACCGTCGTTCCCGGTTCTGCTCAAGAATTCATCAAAACCGAACTGCTCGGGAAAATGGATATTACCAACTATGGCTGGCAGGACGATGTCAGCGGCCTGCCCAAATCGGCGGCGGGTTCCAGCATGCGGTCACGCGATATGCTTAAATGGGGTCTAATGGTGATAAACCAGGGCAAGTGGAACGGGGTGCAGCTGATTCCCTCTGAATTTATCGAACGTGCCACCGACCGCATCCACACCAATCCGCAGGGAACGTCGTATGGCTATTTCTGGTGGCGGGCCGACGTCACTGTCGGCGACAAAACCTACGACTGCAAATCCGGGCGCGGTGCCGGAGGCCAGTTTATCCTCATGCTGCCCGAAGTGGATTTGATCGCTGTCATCACATCCCACAATAAAGGGATGGGAAAACTACTGACCACCGCACCAGCGCGCATCATCCCCGGGCTCATTAAATGAAATCACTACGCCGCTTTTTAATCGTACTAACTGGCGCTCTGGTTACCGGAGCCAGTGCGGTAGTGAATACACCCAACATTGTCCTGCTCTTCGCGGACGACCTTGGATTTGCCGATGTCGGCTACAATGGCTGTACCGATTTCCCCACTCCGCACATTGACTCCATAGCTCGGAACGGCGTGATCTGTGAACAGGGCTATGTTTGTGCGCCCGTCTGCGCGCCATCGCGCGCCGGCCTGCTGACGGGCCGCTACCCCACCCGCTTCGGCTTCGAAGACACACCCGGCCCGTTCATCCAGTCCGAAGAGGTGGAGATTGGGATTCCGCTTTCTGAGAAAAATATTGCGGAACGCCTGAAGTCGTTAGGCTACACAACAGGCATTATCGGCAAGTGGCATGAGGGACGGTTGCCGCAATACCAACCGCACCGCCGCGGCTTCGACGAAACCTTCTATTTCACCGACGGCTGGACACACTATTTCGACCAGCCCGATCCACTTCAGAAGATTAAGCGCGGCGACGACCCCGTCGATCTGAATGGCGAATACACCACCGACGCCTTCGGACGCGAAGCGGCCGCCTTCATTAAGCGGAACAAAGACGGCCCCTTTTTCCTCTACGTTCCCTTCAACGCACCCCATGTTCCAATGGAGGCCAAGCCGGAATTGCTGGAAAGATTTTCATCCATTGATAGCATCGGACGCCGCACGCTCGCAGCAATGACCTCTTCGCTTGATACAAATATTGGCCGGATTCTCCAGACATTGGAAACCCATGGTCTGACCCAAAACACGCTGGTCATCTTCCTCAGCGACAACGGCGGCAAACCCAGTGTGTCCGGGAAAATTGAAAGCGGTGGCGGCGCAGCCAACTTTTCGCTCAACCTCCCGCTAAACGGCAAAAAGGGGCAGCTGCACGAAGGCGGCATCCACGTACCCTTCTGCATGCAGTGGCCGGCGCGCCTGCCCGCCGCAACCCGATATTCCCATCCCGTCAGCTCGCTCGACCTGCTACCGACCCTGATCGCCGCGACCGGAGCCCCAGTTTCCAAAGTTTGGAAACTCGACGGAAAAAACCTACTGCCCTATCTGACCGGAGAACAAAACGAGGCACCTCACGAGACGCTCTACTGGCGCTTCCTGTATCAGTGGGCCATTCGTTCCAATGACTGGAAACTGATCAAACCCAAAAACCAACCGCTGGAACTTTACCGTATTTCGGATGATCCAAACGAAACGTGTGATTTGATCGGAAATTATCCCGAGATAGCTGAAAAACTTCAGTCAGAATATGACCAGTGGAATGCTGAAATGATGCAACCCCAATGGAGCTGGATTCCTGCCTTCGGCGGTGACGTCCGAATTCCCGCCGAGAGTCCGAAGCGGCAATGGTAAACAACAATGCCTCTATAATTTAATATTTATCGATTGACTATGTATGCGGTTACATTTATTTCTCAGAGATCAATGCGCATTCTGAATTTCCAACCTTTGGAAGAGGAACGCATTACCCGATCGAATATCTAAAAGAGGAATGGAGCCCCAACCCATGAAAAGACTGCTTATAGCCATTGCCACGGCAACCACGGTCATTGTGCAGGCGCAAACCAACGTAATCTTTGTGACGATCGACGACCTCAACCGCGACAGCCTAGGGATTCATGGCTGTCCGATTCCAGATATTTCCCCGCACCTCGACGCACTGGGCCATGCCGGACTGCGGTTCGAACATGCGCATGTGGCTGCGGCAAACTGCACACCTTCGCGCAATGTAATGGTGTCGGGTATGTATCCGCACAACAACAAGATCCTGGCCGTAGGCGGGGAAGGCTCCGGCAACCACGACACCGTCCCGACCATCCCCGATGTATTTCGCGCGGCGGGCTACCACACCGGAATCATGGGGAAGAACAGCCATCAGCTTCCTTTCCTCTATTCCGCCTCCGAGTGGAATATTGAATACGACGGCTATGGGTCGACCCGCGACCCAGAAAATATCTACAGCAAGCTGACGACCGCCTTTGCCGATGCAGCAACGGCCGGAAAACCGCTCTTCTTCAATCTGAACCTCTACGACCCGCATGTGGGTTGGTACAAGTGGGACCATAAGCTTGGAATCCCCGAAGCCACCGACGCGGACCCCGATCCCAGCCGCATCTACACCGGCGCGGAAGTACCCTACCCGACCTGGTTCCCCACGCTCAGCGCCGCCGAAATGGAGTTTGGCAACGGATACGACATCATGGACGAGGTCGCTGCCTATTTCAATACAGTCAAGCGTGCCGACGACTCCATCGGCCGCATGATGGATGCCATCGAAGACGCCGGCGCAACAGGCAACACGATCATCGTCGTGATCGCCGACCATGGCGCGGAGTTCGTCGGCGCAAAAACGCAAGTCTACCACCATAGCTCCGTGTCACCCATGTTCGTGGTCTGGCCAGGCGTCACCTCGTCCAACACGGTCGATGACACCCACATGGTCAACTCGGTCGACTTCCTGCCCTCCTTCTGCGAAATGATTGGCCAGCCAATCCCCGCCAACATTGACGGAAAATCCTTTTTGCCCATTCTAAAAGGCGAAGAGCCCCCCGGTTGGCGCGACTTTATCTACAAGCAACACAGCGTCGGCCACAACATGCGTGCCGTGCAGACCACCAACATGCTCTACATCTTCAACCCGTGGTCGGACGGAACCTACACCCCGTCCACAGTCACAAAGAACCACCAAAGCTGGTATGCCATCGAAGCCGCTGGACTGAGTGGAACCAACGCCGAGGCCGCTGTCTGGGTGGAACAGTTCCAACACCGCACGGTGGAAGAACTCTACGACACCGCCAACGACCCCGACTGCAAGGTCAACCTCTTCACCAACGCGGCCTACGCCGCCGAGCTGGCCAACATGCAGGCCACCATGGAGCAGGTCATGGCCGACAGCGGCGACGATGCAATCCTCGTTGCCTTCCAGAACCGCGGCAACGCCGCCGCGCTGGAGCAATATCTCGACGACGACCTCGCCATGCGCAATGTCATGAAAACCGAACCCCGCCGTACGCGCATCCTCTTTTTCGATCCCCACGACAATTGGATGCCGATCGACCACACCATTTTCGAACCCTTCGGCGAATGGGGCATCTGGACCCCGGAGGCTTCCGGCATCAACCTCAACAGCAGCCTAGGCGACTCGGACGCCGGCGACAGTTGCGTGGAATTCAATGGCAGTGTGGCCGATGTTTCGCGGTTGGTCGTCAGCAATGCACTGGACACGAGTGTATTCGACCAGCTCAAACTCGATGTCATCCTCAAAGACGGAGCCGCATTCTCCAGCGGCGCAACCCTCAGCTTCCAGTACAACGACGGAACCGGCTGGCACGATTTTCAAACCCTCAGCAGCGCCGGGGATAAAAACCTGACGTTCGAACTGCCCGGCGGAGGGTTGCCCGACGCCATGCTCTTTGGAATCCTGGCCGACATGAACAGTAGCGGGAGCAGTATCTACATGGATCATGCCCGTCTCACCGGCTGGCAGGACTGGACCGCCGCGCCAACCAACGCCCCGTTCGATGCCACCGGCATGGGCCATGTGCGCGTTGGATTTGACTTCGAGACCGAAAATTATTCCGACACCGACAAACTGCTACTCGAATATTTCGATGGCGACGAATGGAGTCTGCTCCGTGAATATGCTTTCGACTATGTGCTGGCGACCAACGCAACCTACTCGGATATCGTCGAGATGCAACCCGCCACCCATACCTTCCCGACCAATCTGGAATTCCGCTTCCGCAGCGAATCGACCGGCACCGGACAGACGTTTACGATCGACAACTACACCATCGAAACACGCCTCGCCTCGGAAAGCGTGACGATCACCGTCCCCCCGACGGCCAGCTCCGACAGCTACAACGAAACCGCCCCACGCGCCATCGTGGTTCTAGCCCCTGGAATTCTGGACAACGATGTTTCGGGTAACGG
>Ga0307990_1000654_pt1 | contig 30473 bp, 30 predicted proteins | sample EllFjometagen129_FD_203168 | JGI IMG/M metagenome (GOLD analysis project Ga0307990, IMG submission 203168) | Marine microbial communities from Ellis Fjord, Antarctic Ocean - #129 | ecosystem: Environmental > Aquatic > Marine > Unclassified | place: Southern Ocean | collected 2014-10-08
CCCCGACAAGCATATCTCTGGTCTATGCCCGGAGCTGCTTGCCTGACCAGCCGAACCGCCTTGGTACGCGATCCGTATGCCGGGTGGTGTGGGAGGGGCGGTCAGCGATGACCGTCCCTATCCCGATGGCGACCGGTCATTCGACCTTATGCAGATGCACATCCTGCTGCGGGAACGGAATGCATATACCTTCGGCATCGAATTGCTTCTTGATGTTTTCCTGGGTTGCAAAGAAGACATCCCAGTAGTCGGCGGTCTTGACCCAGGGCCGAACCGCGAAGTTAACACTGCTGCCGGCCAACTCCAGAACACCGATCGTCGGAGCGGGGTCCTTCAGGATACGGTCATCCTTAGCCAGAATCTCAGCCAGGACATTCCTCACCTTATCTATATCGTCCCCATAGCTCACTCCAGCCACGATATCAACGCGCCGGACATCTTTGGCCGTATGGTTAACAATATTATCACTCGTCATCTTGGTGTTGGGCACGATGATTTTCTTGTTGTCTGGCGATCTCAGTTCCGTGGTGAAGATTCCAATCTCCTCAACAACACCCGCTACGCTGCCGCCCTCTATAAAATCGCCTACCTTGAAGGGCTTGAAGAAAATCATAAGAACCCCGGCAGCGAAATTTGACAGCGACCCCTGAAGCGCCAAGCCAACCGCTAAGCCTGCGGCAGCTAGTACCGCCACAAACGATGCCGTTTGCACGCCAAGTTGTCCCAAAGCAGCGATGATGACAAACGCCATGATGCCCACGTAGCAAAGACTGGACACAAACGATACCAGTGTGTTATCAACCTCATTCTTCTTAAGAGCTCGCCTGATAAGCACACGAATTCCTTTTGCGGCAAACCGACCGATGATCAGAATAAGGATGGCACCGATCACCTTCAGTCCGTACAACGCAACCCATTCCTGTAACTTTATGATAACCTGTTCCATCTTTTTTCTCCTTTCTTGTATCCTTTACTTTTTATTCGTCGGCCAACAATTAATATGCCCAATGGGTTTTTCCGAAATTTGAGCAATCCTACTCTATTTAATAAAAAATGGAAATAAGAATTAATTACATAAAATCAATATGATTGAACTTTCACCACTGGGTATTTCGTGGTAATAAAGACCCAATACTTGGTGGGTATATTATGGATAATTTGTCTTGCGTAAAGAAAATTGGTGTTAATGCATACTGTTTGAAAGAGTGTATAAAGGTGAAAAATATCTGATGCTCTCTTTCAGGAAGTTATGTGCAAAAAAGTCTGTCTTCTGATTTTCGATAATGCCCGATCAATGGAAAGGTTGAGTTCACCTACGAGTCAACGCGTTGGTGGATGAAATATTTTGAGGATTTACGTTCGAAATAATTGAGCTAACGACCTGCATGAGGGGCGCGCCCATAGCCTCGCCCGACAAGGCCGCCGCGCTTCTTCGCGTCCCTCTCAATGCAATGGTTATGCAATTACCTATCTTGAATTTCTCTCAATTATTCCGACTGCAATATCTACTAAAGCTAAAGCATTCTCTTCAATAACTTCCTCAAAATCTCTATGATTTACTTGATGCGTATAACCCAAGATAGACTCCATAAATGACTGATAACTTCCAGTATTTCTGACAAACCTTGCAGGTAAACCATGATGGATTGGAATACGAACATCGTCATAAAATTTTGTTGCAATTTCAGCATCCTCAGTTGACATCACCTCGGAATTTGCAAGTTCTGTTACCAATTGCTTGAAGCCAACATTTCTTTTTTCTTCAAGTTTCTTCTGAAGCGTCCCAACTAATTTTTGACTATCGGAATATGCTTCTGATGCACGCTCAATAACAATTTCTCGTACAAATATTTCTAACAATGAAGAGGCAATTTGAAGAGCACCAAGGAGTGCTCCTGCTTGCAAGCACAATGATAAATCAACAGCATAATAGCGAGACACGCCTTCAGGCAAAGCAAATAACTCGATCCGTTTTAATAGCTGCCGGATTTCATTTTATCATTATATATGCCTGTTCATTTCACTCTTATGCATAACGCAAAGATCAGCCGCCGCTAACCGTGCGGGGCGCTGAACTACAAAACACTACGGAGCGATCTGCGGGGCAGAGCATTCCAAATTTAACGGACGCGGTTAGCGGTCGGCTGCATTTGCTTTTTGGGTGCTGATTTTACGTACTTTTTTTTCCATGCCTATGACAGACCAATAATCTATTTTTACTTATCCTTTGCTTGTCGAGCCGCATACTTCCTGGCTAGTATTAAAAGCTCCCGAAACCTAATGGTAATATCCGATACCCCGAATGGACAGGTTGTGCCTCCATACCGACCGATAAAATGTTCAGGCAGAAGAAGGCCCCGACGGATAAGTTCATTTGTGGATATGATGAGTTCTTCCGCGTTTCGATGTAGCTTTCCTATATTTGGGAGTTTTTCTAAAAGGCTGTCGTCCGCAGAAAACATTGGATATGGCCCCTTGCCATTTATAGGTTCAGCTACTTCAGAAACGCGACTCAATTCGAGAAATGCCTCAACTGAGCTCTCGGTAATCCCTTGAAAAACCAAACAAGCAGCAACCTTGAAATCCTGAACATATTTCTTGTCATCTACGTCTGCGTATAAAATTGCGAGCGCAGCAATAGCTGTCTTAGAAGAAGTTCGAAGGACGGCATCTGAATACTCGGCAAGAAGTTCTCCACCGGCCTCGCTATTTATGATCTTGTCAAATTTTCTACGTTGCTCCTCGCTTAATTCATCAATAACGGAACTGAGGGAATGTAAAAAGCGTTTTATTCGCGCCGTCTTTGCCCATCGGTATGCCGCTACAACATGTTTCGAATATGGAAAAATCTTTGCTATCTCGCCATATTCTTCGATCATATCTGGCATTTTTTCGACAAAACTAACCAATTCACGGTAAGATGAATTCACCAACTTGGGTTTATTTACCATTTAGGTAATCCTTCTTTATTGCTCTATTGTTTGCACGCCCAACGACTTTCATCAGCGGTGGCGTCGATGAACTTACCGCGTCAGCGCCGCAGACGTCTTCGCCATCCGCTGAATGATTTGGTTGTGTGCCGGGCAAGGCCCGGCTACTAATTGGTGATGCCTGGGATTGTGACACAAGTCCCGAGCAAAGTCCATACCCAGCCTGACGGAGGCGAAGGGTAGGGTGCTACAGCAATGTACGCCTGAAGGAGGCTGGAGGCAAAAGCGTGGGTCGACGCACAGGTATGCCCCGTATCCGAAAGGATAGAGGGCAGGCAGATGAGGCGGGGGAATCCGGGACGAGTCCGCAACACAGGATAAAGTCCTCTATCCGTCAATGGTGAACCTCGTATATCTGACGATCGTGCGCTGAAAGTAGCCAGGGCTCACCCCGGGAGGCCCGCTGCATCTCGGTATGATAGCTGCGTGAGATTACCGGCATAAGGGAAAGCCGGTTACCAAATTTCCCCGGCGTTGGTGGATGATCGTGTCCTGACCGCCAGCGAGCCAAACTTCGTGAGGAGAGGAACACAAAATTGAAGGATGCGACAGCAGCCGGACCACCGAGTGAGCAAACCGTAAGGGGCGTCAATCGTGTAGCGGGAGTCAGCAGAGGGCATATTAAGCCGGTGGAAACGAGCCGCACGAATAGAAAAGTGCGGAAGACTCACCCCGGTGAAGGCCCGAACGGTGCCACCTGCCGAATGGCAGGGGGTTAGTAGGAGGTACTTCTAATGAACCCATTGCAGCAGTGCGCTGAAGAGTTCATTGCGTCGTGTCTATCTGAAAACCCGACAGGTCAGATTCGGCTCATGGAGTTAATCCTTGAGCGGAACAACATGAGACGCGCGGTAAGCGTGTAGCATACCCTGTTCGTTATGTTGATGATTGTGTCGTTGTATCAGAAACAGACGATAAGGGAGCCGAGTGATGATCACTTGGGTTTGTGTTTCCCTGGATCTGATTCTGCCTGATCAGCCGAACCGCGTAGTACGGACCCATACGCTGCGTGGTGTGGGAGGGGGGAGCTGTGAGGCTCCTTCCTATCCCGATGGGCAGGCTTGATCACGTACCAACCCCGTGTCCTGTAACTCGAGCATTAGGACGGTAAAAGAGCAACCCTATTGCCGAGAGAGCCGCGAACGATGCTCCGGCAATAAATGTGGCCGAGGCACCGTAAATACTCCATAGTGACCCTGCAATAACGCTTGCCAGCAACAGCACCCCACCACTTACCAGATTAAACATCCCGAAGGCCGTCCCGCGTAGCTCACAGGGTGCCGTATCAGCAACAAGTTTCGACAACAAGCCTTGGGTGAATGCCATATGCAGTCCCCAAAACGTCACACCAAAGAAGGCGAGTGAAGGTGAATCGGCCAGTGCTAATATGACATCAGCGACGACGAGTAATCCAAGCCCGAACACCAATAGCTTTCGCGCTGAAAGTCGGTCAGCCAACACGCCTGCTGGATAGGCAAACAAAGAGTAGACAATATTCATCAAAACCATAATTGCAGGCACATAAGCGATAGGAAGTCCGACGTCCTGAGCACGAAGAATCAGAAACGCCTCGCTGAAGCGGGCAAGAGTAAAGACGGCTCCCAGCGTAACAACAAGCCAGTATCGAAGGGGCAGGCGCTTGGCATCCCTCAATGTCGGGTGATTTCTGGAACTTATGGTACTTTCAGTCGGCTCGGGTTCGCGTAGCGCAACAATCAGTAAAAATACCGCGATGAACGCAGGGATCACCGCTACCCACAACACCGCTTTGATGTCATTTGTAAACAAGACCATAAAGACAACCGCCAGCAGTGGCCCCACAAAGGTCCCTACTGAATCGAGCGCCTGGCGCAGGCCATAGGCCGCACCCCGAAGTGGTGGTGGTGTAATATCGGCGATCAGTGCATCACGGGGCGCTCCGCGAATGCCTTTGCCAATGCGATCGACAAAGCGTGCGCCGAACACCCATCCAATGGTTGTTGCGAGTGGAAATATCGGTTTGGTCAAGGCTCCCAGTGCATACCCAATCACAGCAAGAAGTTTGCGTTTCCTGAAGTAATCACTGACCGCGCCGGAAAACACCTTCGTGGTCGCAGCGATCCCCTCTGCAACGCCCTCGATAATCCCTACCGTGACTATGGATGCGCCAAGCACCGTGGTCATAAATATCGGCAAGAGGCTGTGAACAAGCTCGGATGATATGTCCATAAACAGCGAGACAAATCCGAGTACCCAAATACCGCTCGGCAACTTGCGATCAACGCCCTTTGCGGAAGATAGCGATTCAGTGTTACTTGGTTGTGATAAGGTCATGAGCGCTTTTCCTAAGCTGCCCAATGGCCAAGCTCACTTGCCCGCCTTAGAGTTGGCTACGAACTTTCGCATAAGATATAGCTGTTGCATTAATAACCAAAACGTCAACGAGTAGCGGGTCAAGTGAAGTGCCTGGTTCGGCGATTTCGCCGATGAACTATGAATTAAGTTTGCTATGCCCGGATCACTGGTTTTAGCCTCATCCTATTTAACCAGTATTGAAAGAGAGGAATCATACTCAAGCATTTTCCCTTGTATGAATTTATTGTTATCTCCATCCACCAGAGTGAATGTCCATAGGCCTTCCCTTAGTGGAACAAATGAAAAACTCCCATTGCTGTCTGTAAAAATAATAGTATCTGCAATATCTTCCTTGATGAAACCAGCTGTAGTAGTGTCAAGTTCTGTATCGCCTAATGTATAATTGAGATATTCAATTTGTATCTTTGCGTGAGGAATTCGCCTACCTTCGTCATTGACGGCCTCGGCTCTAAAAAGACTTCCAGCATACACACTATATGGTTGAACTAAGGGTATTATTTCAGGCATATTCTTGAGCACCCGATTCGGCCAATCAGAGATAACCTCCCAATAATTAAGACAAAGTTTCGCAACTTTCTGCCTGTAGACCTCTTCATGTTTTTTCCAATGAGCTTTATGCGTTACAACAATGATGTAGTCACCAGGCTTGAAAAAACCACTTTTTTTATTTATTGGGATTGTATATGTCTCTCTTTTCTCACCTCTCACCGTATAATAATCGGGGATAGCCACATTATTTAATTTTATTTCTTTCTTTTCGTGAATTTTAAAAATTGAATCCAATCCTTTAAGATATTTTGAATCTTCAGCGCCTAAGCGTATCCCCATAAGATTAGAACCGGTAGAGGGATGAAAATGAAGAACCTTAACGGTCTTCTGGCCATCTTTATTTATGTGCGGGATAAGCGTCGTGGTATGTGCAATTGCAGATATAGGGAATAGCACTATTATGAAAAAAAGAGTTAAAAAATATTTCATCGCAATACGCTTTATATTTGATAAGTTATATGTGTGTTTCATAGTAATATCACTTTATTTTTTTTGTTTTTTGGTGAGCACAAAAGGGCAGTTTGCAGTCGCCGAACGCCGCTAATCAGCCGCGCGGCTTTTTGCGTCGGCTGAATTAGCCTTGTTAGCGGAATATTTTTCTAACATCTCTCTACATAAATCATCCACTGCCATATAAGGATCATCAGGATGTTCTTCTTTTAATTTTTCCATTAAATTTTGGAGAACTTTTATATTTTCTTTTACAACACTTGGCTCTTGCTTCCATTTGGCAAACATTTGCACTTTCGGGCGTATTAATTCGATAAATTTATAATTGTTTTCTGCGATTTCTTGAACCATTTTTTCAGTTATTTGATCTTTAGGTGAAAGAAATTTTTCATTTTTGTAATCTACATAAAGAGAGGCGTTTTTTCTTGAGTTTGATTTTTGATGGAAGTCCCTTTTTTGTTCGTTAAATGCATTAATTGCTTTTTTCCAATCCTTTTCTTTTAATGCATTCTCTTCGTCTTCACTTCTGGGCAACATATATGCATTTGCAGTATTTTTCGCCTTATGATTTGAAATACTTGATTTTATCTTTTTTGTTTTAAGTGGGAAATCCATTAAATGGGCAGTTGCATACCTACCAAGCAGCTCAATTTTGCCACACTCTTCTATTGAAATCTGGTGAAGAAAGTATGAACGACAAATTGAACCATGCTTAAATAAAAATACTGCTTCGTGAAATAGTTCTTCAGCGTTTTCTAATGATAGCTCAGCGCCATTTGCGAGCTCTGAAATGATAGGATCTGTATCTAAAGAGGTCATAAATTTACCTATTACATATAATTTTTACCGCTAACTGAAAGCTCACAGGCGCCCGCTGTTTGGCGTCCTGTGAAGCGGCGGGTTGTGTGCCGGGCAAGGCCCGGCTACTAATTGGTGATGCCTGGGATTGTGACACAAGTCCCGAGCAAAGTCCATACCCAGCCTGACGGAGGCGAAGGGTAGCCAAAGGCAAGGATGCTACAGCAATGTGCGCCTGAAGGAGGCTGGAGGCAAAAGCGTGGGTCGACGCACAGGTATGCCCCGTACCAAAAGGTAGAGGGCAGGCAGATGAGGCGGGGGAATCCGGGACGAGTCCGCAACACAGGATAAAGTCCTCTATCCGTCAATGGTGAACCTCGTATATCTGACGATCGTGCGCTGAAAGTAGCCAAGGCTCACCCCGGGAGGCCCGCTGCATCTCGGTATGATAGCTGCGTGAGATTACCGGAATAGGGAAAACCGGTTACCAAATTCCCCCGGCGTTGGTGGAAGATCGTGTCCTGATCGCCAGCGAGCCAAACTTCGTGAGGAGAGGAACACAAAATTGAAGGATGCGACAGCAGCCGGACCACCGAGTGAGCAAACCGTAAGGGGCGTCAATCGTGTAGCGGGAGTCAGCAGAGGGCATATTAAGCCGGTGGAAACGAGCCGCACGAATAGAAAAGTGCGGAAGACTCACCCCGGTGAAGGCCCGAACGGTGTCACCTGCCGACCTTGAGCGGAACAACATGAGACGCGCGGTAAGCGTGTAGCATGCCCTGCTCGTTATGTTGATGATTGTGTCGCTGTATCATAAACAGACGATAAGGGAGCCGAGTGATGATCACTTGGGTTTTTGTTCCCCTGGGTCTGATTCTGCCTGATCAGCCGAACCGCGTAGTACGGACCCGTACGCTGCGTGGTGTGGGAGGGGGGAGTTGTGAGGCTCCTTCCTATCCCGATGGGGCTTTAGTGGTTGTCAAAGTCATTATGTGGAGTCTGCAAACTAACTGAAACGTACATCTCCAAAAGCGCCTGTCTCATTTGGTCTGGCTCTGATACATAGCGCACATCCATGTTCTTTACTCTAACTTTTTGATCAATAAATACCGGCCTGAATACAGGGTCATTTTCTAAATGTGTGCGTGATCCTTGCTCTGTATAAGTTGCTACCGTTTGACCTGTTATTTCACGAGCCAGCCTAAAAGCAAATGTTGCCGAATTATGCCCTGAGCTTGGCCTGCAATGATTTTGTAACCGCTTGCGAATGGTATTTGTGCGCCCCACATATAGATGCTGTCCATTTTCTGAAAACAAATAGATGCCTGACTGTGGCGCGTCCATTGGAAGTGAGGCAACTGAAACTGGCGTCATATTCATTAGTCTTTGGAATGAAGATTCAAGTGACTCAATAAATTGTCGAAATGTTTCATTCATTACATCTATGCCCTAACGTACGCATCACCTGCGCCCAAAGCCAATGAGGATTTGGCAAATACGACTTTTTACACAGACTGCGCAAAAGTGAAAAACGGCTTGGCTTTTGGCGTCAGAGTGAATGCGATTGTTATACCCTGCTTTGCTCATAAAGGTATGTGTTTATTCTACCTCAAAGAAAAACTTATGATATCTCCTTTTGGTTGTTTCATAATCATCCTTAAGAATATCAAAATAAAAAGTATCTGTGTCAGACGATATCTCTTTGGCACCAAAACGTTTATGAAATTTAACTACCTTTAAGTTCTCTTTTCTGACATCAAAATGTGATCGTTGAAAACCAAGCTGATAAAAAGCGAATTCATAAACAGATAAGGCAGACTCAATAGCGGTGTAGCTTGGGGCATCTTGGTGAACCATCCAACTTCCCCAGCAAAATGAATCACCCTTAAAATCATAAAGGCGGACAGATCCTATAGGAACATCATATAATGATGTGATGATGAAATAAAACTCGGCTCTATTTTTTTCTCTTTCTTTATAGCTGACTAACCACTCTTTCTGCTTTTTTATGTCATCGTCAACAGGAGATAAATATTTATTTAAATTGTTGTCAAGGCGAAGAGAAAGTATGAATTCTGAATCCTCTACTGTAACTATCCGCAATTTAGTATGCTTACATGCCGTAATTTCAAAAGTCTTTATAGAAAACCTGTGTTTGTTATTCATTAAATTTTTAGCAACATGACGACTTTTGTCACCAACCAAGTGCATGAGTGTTTTTTCGCTAGCATTCGGATTTAAGGCTACCGCTCCTCGTATAAGTTCAGATGAACTTGTAGATAGCTTTTCCAAAGTGTCTTGGTTCGTTTCTGGATCATTTGCCAAACGAAAATCATTATGAGTATCCATAGGTTCTCCTTTGAACTTACGCAATTAATTTCTGGTATAACAGAGTAATAAATGGAAACTTTCCATGATATTAAACTATATAGATGGACATATTTTCCATCTATTTTCATATTAAGCAGTTCAATATGGGAAAAGTGGTCCACTTATTAAATATTGCTTGTAAATTTCCATATATTGTGAGATTATCATATCCACCATGGAAAATAAACCAAAATTTCGACCAGATCCGAATGCCAAATTAATGGACCAAATGCGGGAGGTACTCCGTTACTATCATTATGCCTATCGTACCGAGTCCACTTACTGCCGATGGATTCTTCGCTATATTCAGTTTTTCGGAGGCAAAACTCATCCCCGGAAACTTGATGCGAAGCATATTGAAAAATTTCTATCACACCTGGCGACCAAAGGCAATGCTGCTGCCTCCACACAGCGCCAGGCCTTGAATGCTCTCGTCTTTCTCTATCGTGATGTCCTTAATCAGCCCCTTGATGGCAAGATCGCCCCTGTCCGTTCAAAACGAAAACCGAGCCCTCCAACCGTCCTGACTCAAGAGGAAGTTCAACAGGTGCTCCGGATGATAAGCGGAACTCATGCATTAATGGCAAAACTGCTTTATGGGGCAGGCTTGCGCCTTATGGAATGCGTCCGATTACGCATCCAGGACGTAGACTTTGGCCAAGACATCCTCTATGTCCGAGGCGGCAAAGGCGGTAAGGATAGGACAACCATTTTTCCACAGAATATTTGCGAAGAACTACGATTGCATATTGAAAGAGTAACGGATTTGCATCACAGAGACCTTGAGGAAGGTTACGGTGAGGTATATCTGCCCGAGGCATTATCTCGCAAATATCCTAATGCAGCCAGAGAAACACGCTGGCAGTATGTCTTTCCAGCCAAAAAAAGGTCCATCGACCCGAGGTCAGGCCGTGAGATGCGTCACCATGTGTTGGAGTCCGGCCTCCAGAAGGCTGTCAAGCTCGCTGTTCAACGGGCCGGGATTCAGAAGCGTGCTACCTGTCATACGCTGCGGCACAGTTTCGCCACCCATATGCTGGAGAACGGCATTAACATCCGGGTGCTCCAGGAACTTATGGGCCATGCGGATGTTAAGACCACTGAGATTTACACACATGTAATGAAACGCGATATTACCAGTCTCCAGAGCCCGCTGGACAGATTGAGCGAATGACGCCGATTTCATCTTTACCCAGTTTTCCTAAGTTGAGCGATTAGCTGTTAGCCGTTGAATCCCCAAAGGGGGCAGCGAAGCTGCGTTCAACAGGGTGAAAGTTTATAATAACAAAACATCCTGCTTGTCAGGGCGGCAGACCGATAATCATTAAACTAATAGCTAACCGCTAAAGGCTAACCGCTCAATTTAGGTCTTAGGGGCTATTGAGTGGTTTTGCATTGACTCAGGGCAGCGAGACGGGATGATAATGAGTGATCCAAAATGGCCAGGCGGATACGTCCATTTTTAGAACCACTTACTTAAAATTCAGGTAAGCGTTCACAGGGCACCGCATCTGCTTTGTTGTCGGGCACTTGAAGTACAGGAAGTACGTCTGCGTACCCTCCGCCTCGCATCTGCAATACCCTGTAAACGCTTACAGTTCGGTGGGTTGCGATAAAACGGGCGTTGTAATCCCGTGAACGGGTACAAATTCAGTAACGAACGTTGCAGGTGAAATGATTTTGATTTTTTCGAACGACTCCAAATTCAATAAATGCGGATCTCCAGTTACTATATATTTCACATCTGCAGCTAAAGCACATTCAAGTATGATGTTATCATCCGGGTCGTCCTTGATTAAATCAACTGTGATTTGAGGGAACACAAAGCAAAAAATATCTTCTATTTCTTTGGCAATTGGAAAACATTCCTCATGAGTAAGGCCAAATTTTGGTCTTATGAGAATTTCTCTAAATTCGGAAGCGCGCCACGTGGCAACACGTGGCGTGGGGAGGGAGAGAGAAAAACTTCCCCTTACCCGATTTGATGTTTTTTGTATTATTACAAGATGTTATGGCCTAAATCTCTTGATTTTCAGGTCTTTCAAGGCCTTGTAATGTTTTTCGTTCCCAGTAAGAACAGGATTACCATAAGCGATTGCCGTTGCTCCGATGAGCGCATCTGCCAATTGCATTGAATGACTTAAAAAATGTTGCTCGACGTAAAACATTACTTTGGCAGATATCTCTTCGGAAATATATAGAATTTTAGCATTCCAAATATGCAGAGCTTTGCGGAGATTGCTTAGTTCTTTTTTGTTTCTCATCCCTTGGACAAGTTCCATATAGGTTACAACAGAAATAAAGAAATTGCTTGAATTCTCAATGACTTGATATGCCTTCTCATTCCCTTTTAAATACCAAATGAGGACATCAGTATCGATGAGCATTTAGAACCTTCCTTTTCTTAAATTTCTAACGTACTCATTAACATTATCGACAGTGTCATTATCTTTCCACATTCCGAACAGTTCATTTTCTTCTGTTTTATTCTTAAGATCCTGATAGGGAACAAGCTTGGCGCAGGGTTTTCCACGGAAAGTGATAATGACTTCTTCACCTCTGCTGACAGAATCGATGAGTTCTTTTGAATGGAACCTCAAATCTTTTGCTGTGGCTTTCATGATACCCCCTACAGTTAAGTTTATACTTAAAAGTATAAACTTAACTCCAATCAGAGTCAATTTTTTTTGAGACGTTGTTATTTGCGGCGGATGATTTTTACAGCGAGTGCGGAGCTGAGCGAAGGCGGGGCAGGCTCAAGCTGCAAGCTTGAAGTCTGCAACGATCTTTGCTGATTGTCCTCTTTCAAAGAGAAGGGATATATGACTCAGATCGAGCAGCGTGAAGACAGTATTCCGTCATTTTCAGCAAAGGTGCCAGAAGTAGAGGCCCTTGAATCGCGGGCCATCTATGAAATTTCGCAGGTCGTGGGCTCAGCCCTGTATCTCGACAAGGCCCTATCTCAGATATTGCACGTCTTCCACACCACACTTTTCATGGAGCGCGCCACTCTGGTCCTACTGGATGAGACTGGTAGCATCTTGAGTATAAGGGCATCTTACGGCCTGACACATAAAAAAGATAAATGGGGAATTTTCGGCCTGAACGAGACTATTTGCAAGAAAATTCTTCAAACATGTTCTCCGTTTGTGGTGCCTGACATTCACAGCGAACCAGTATTTCTGGATATGATCCAGTACCCGAGTCTCCTGAGTAAGGACAAGCTCTCCTTTATCGGCGTGCCAATTATTCTGCGCAAGAAGCCAGTGGGAAAAGTGGCCATATTGATCGCCCAGTTCCTAAAACTTCACCAGACCATCTGCTGCAAGGAAAAGAGCCTGATTGAGGAAAACCGGTCCCTTCGAGCAGAAGCCCGCAGACCTCACAGCAGACACAATATTATTGGGACGAGTAAGGCCATATATGAGGTCCTGGAAAAACGCACATGCTCTTTGAAGGACCTTGAACGTAAGGAAGTTGAGGCCGCTCTTCGTCGTCACGGATGGGTTCAGGTCAGAGCTGCACGAGACTTGGGCCTGACTCAGCGGCAAATCGGTTACCGTATCAAGAAATATGGTTTGCGCCCGCCCGGATCAGGTTAATCCATAGGAACTTACGAGTTTGTATTAAAACGGATTTAATCTTACAAAAATGTAGTAATAATCAAATAGCTTCTCCTCTCACATCCTGTCATTCCTGTTTATAACCTATTGTTCTGACACAATAAAAATACTGAAAACCATGTCTGGCATCAATATTGAGTATGGATCAAGGATACTTGAATACAGCGTGACGGCTGACGGCATCATGAGACCATAAAAACGTCGTCAGCTTTATTAACAAAAAAACAGCAAGAAAAAAGGAGGAGAGAGTTTTATGAACAGATATTCAGTTAAACCCGGTTTGGGAAATTGCCATTTGGCCGTCATGCTGCAAGGTTATAAAAATGTAAATCCTAATGGAGAAGAAGGTGTATGGCTCAGAATCAATCAGAAAACATTGCATTTATACTGATGTTTGCCATCTTGACTCCGGCCCTGATAACCGGAGGCTTTGCCGAGAGAATGAAATTCTCTGCCTTTTTGATATTCACAGTGCTGTGGAGCTCACTGATCTATATGCCGATCTGTCACTGGGTCTGGGGCGGCGGATGGCTTGGAAGCATGGGGGCCTTGGACTTTGCCGGGGGAACTGTTATTCATATCAATTGCGGCTTTGCAGCCTTGGCGGCTGCCATTATTATAGGCAAGAGGAGGGGTTGTTGGGGCGACCATGGCATACTCATTTATTGGCAGTGCTATTATTCTCAAGATTATTGATGTTACAGTAGGGCTTAGGGTAACCATAGAAGAAGAGGTCCAGGGCCTGGATCTCACTCAGCACGGTGAGATCGGGTATTCTCTATAAATAATCCCCCCAGGGCGGACAAAAAAATGCATGGCGCATTCTGTTCGTCTCTGTATACCTGATTAAGGAGGAATCCATGAAGAAAATAGAAGCAATTGTAAAGCCCTTCAAGCTGGACGACGTAAAAGAGGCCCTGAACGAAATCGGCATCAAGGGAATGACAATTTCCGAAGTCAAGGGCTATGGTCGCCAGAAAGGACATAAAGAGGTCTATAGGGGTGCAGAGTACGTGGTAGATTTCATCCCCAAGATTAAACTTGAAATAATTGTAGATGCAGCTCAGGTAGATCAGGTAGTGGCGACGATCAGAGAGTCTGCCTATACCGGTAAGCTTGGAGATGGTAAAATCTTTGTGCTTTCTGTGGAAGAGGTAATAAGAGTCAGGACTGGTGAACGGGGTAAGGATGCTATTTAGTGTCTGAACAGAAAGGCCATTCAGACACAATTTTGAATTTAAAAAAGGAAATAACTTTAGAAAAATTTTTTCAACGAAATCAACTATATAAAAGGAGAAGTATCTTATGACACCAAAACAGGTATTGGACATGGCCAATGAGAAAGGCCTCAAGGTAGTTGACCTTCGCTTCCTTGATTTCCTTGGATTGTGGCAGCATTTCACAGTGCCTTTAAGCGAGTTGGATGAGACCAGTTTTGAAGAAGGCTTTGGCTTTGACGGCTCAAGCATTCGCGGATGGCAGCCAATTAATGCCAGTGACATGCTCATTGTCCCGGATTCTACCACTGCCCAGATAGATCCTTTCTTCGTAGAGCCAACGCTGGTTTTGATCGGAGACATCACAGACCCTATAACCAGGGAGCCATATTCCAGGGATCCCAGGAACATAGCCAAGAAGGCAGAAGCGTATCTCAAGGGTACAGGCATTGGTGACACTGCGAACTTTGGGCCTGAGGCTGAATTCTTCATCTTTGACGATGTCCGCTACGACAATACCAGTAACGGCTGCTTCTACGAGGTAGATTCTATAGAGGGCACCTGGAACACTGGCCGGGATGAATGCCCCAACCTGGGATACAAGCCCCGCCACAAAGAGGGTTACTTCCCTGTTCCGCCAATGGACAAATTTCAGGACTTAAGGACCGAGATGCTGCTCACGCTGGAGCAGGTCGGCATTGAAGTCGAGTGCCAGCACCATGAGGTAGCTACTGCAGGACAGGCGGAAATCGATATGCGTTTCAAGCCTCTTGTTCAGATGGGCGACCAGCTCATGTGGTTCAAGTATGTGCTCAAAAATGTTGCCCACCGTCACGGCCATACTGTCACCTTCATGCCCAAGCCGCTCTATGGTGATAACGGCACAGGCATGCATACACACATCAGCATATGGAAAGATGGCCAGCCTACCTTTGCAGGCGACAAGTATGCAGGACTTTCTGAGAATGGCATGTATGCCATGGGTGGCATCCTCAAGCACTGCCGTTCCCTGTGCGCTTTCTCTAATCCATCTACCAATTCGTACAAGCGCCTTGTGCCTGGTTTTGAGGCCCCGGTAAACCTGGCCTACTCAAGCCGCAACAGAAGCGCTGCAGTCCGTATCCCCATGTATTCCGATTCTCCCAAGGCCAAGAGGATCGAGTTCAGAACCCCGGATCCCTCCTGCAACGGGTATCTGGCCTTCTCTGCAATGCTGATGGCAGTACTTGATGGTATAGAGAACAAAATCGATCCTGGTGAACCCATGGACAAGAACATCTATAATCTACCCCCTGAGGAACTGGCCAATATTCCCTCAGCCCCAGGCTCTCTTGATGAGGCCCTGGCAGCACTTAAGGAAGACCATGAATTCCTGTTAAAGGGTAGTGTCTTCACCCAGGATGTCATTGATATGTGGATCAACTACAAGACAAAAAACGAGATCAACACGGTCAAACTGCGTCCCCATCCATATGAGTTCTTCTTGTACTTTGATGTTTAATTAATCGTTGTACGCGATATATATTTCTGAGGGCCACGCTTCTTTAAGGGGTATGGCCCTTTCTAAACGATATGTAGCAATTTCCCGGATGTGTGAACAACAAGATAATCGTATTGACAATCTTATTTTATTATACCATATTTAATATAATTATATTTTTTTCTAGAAGGATTAGTGATGGGATATTCTAAAATCAGTGTGACAATTCCTGATGAAATGTATAATGATATGAAGGAGTTCACATCGAGGGAGAAAATTAAAATAAGTCATCTGGTGGCAGAGGCCATCGCAGATAGACTCAGAAAGATCAAAGAAGAAAGATTTATTCAGCAGGTCAATGAAGTCTTCAGTGATCCGGAGGTTGGAAAGGAGCAACGCCTCATGGCCGAAGCCATTGCCGATAATGCCGATTTAGAGGAATTGCCATGGTAAAACCGGATCAGGGTGATATTTACTGGGTAAAATTCGGTCATTCAGGTGATTCAGGCCCATCCGGCAAGAGGCCGGCTGTTGTTATTCAAAATAATTTGCTGAACAAGAGCAATATAAACACGACAGTCGTGGCCCTATTGACTTCAAACAGAAGACTTGCATCTGTGCCGGGGAACATTCAACTTAAAAAAGGAATTGCAAATCTTTCCAAAACAAGTGTTGTGGTTGTCAGCCAAATGTCTACCGTGGATAAGCTCAGGTTGCTGGAAAAAATCGGAACCCTCAACAAGGAAAAGACTCAAGAGGTCATTGAAGGTTGCCGGAAGGTTATCAGTTTGAAAATATTTTCGTAATGGTTATTTTCTTTTCTCCCCAGCTTTGCCATTGTATGAAACCATACTACACGACACCAGCCTTGCAGCAACGCACGGATTTTACCTGGTGTCGTGTAGCCTGGTATAAAAAATTGTGAAGATTACAAATAGGATATTATCCTAAAATCCTGTCTACTTCTTCTGCATCGGCGTCCATGACATGGGAAATTCCGGAAACTTCCGCAGCCTCTCTTGTCAGGGTCATCAGGTCATTACGGTCAACATACTTAAGGGCGAACTTCCTTGAGCCTGCCATAATCTGCTGAAGACCGTGTTTTAGCCTATCGATGTAGGAATACATGCCGATGGCACCTGCGGGGAGCTTGCCGAAATCCTTTCCGAATCTTTCCTTTAGTTGGGCGCTGACGGCAAAGAGGCCCATATATTTGTCCTCTATTTTTTCCCCTTCCAGCATTTTATCCATCATGAGTTTTCCATGGGTCTTTCCCACCATTGAAGCGGTAAAAATGGCCCTTCCAAGACAGATGGCCTTTACATAGGGCGCTCCAAGGGCAATGGCCTTAAAGATATGGTCTTCCAGGGACATGCCGCCGGCAATAGCGATCGGCGGGATATAGGCCCCTTTGGCAGCCAAACGTTGGCACATCTGATAGGCCAGGCATTCCAGTTGCACTGTCGGAATGCCCCATTCATTCATCATACGCCATGGGCTCATGCCGGTTCCGCCCCCTGCCCCGTCCATGGTGAGAAGATCGATCTTTGCATCTGAAGAATACTTAATGGCCCGGGCCAGATCAGCAGGACGATATGCACCTGTCTTGAGAGTCACATATTTTGCGCCTACGGAACGTAGGTGCTTAACAGAATTGTGAAAGGCCTCTTCTTCCACCATGCCAAGGCGTGAGTGACGTTCAAACGTCTTGAAGCCACCGGCCTCAAATGCCTCCTGGACTACCTCGCTGCTCGGATCCGGCAGCACCATATAGCCCCTCTTTTTGAGTTCCAATGCCTTGTCAAGAGAATGCACATTGACCTCGCCGCCAATATCCTTGGCACCCTGGCCCCATTTAAGCTCAAATATCCTAATTCCTAACTTCTCAATCACATATTCCGGTGCACCAAGCTTTGTATCCTCTACATTCGCTTGGACAATGATACCGCCAACGCCGCTATCCCATTTCCTGAAAGCATTTATGCGACGTTCCATCTCAGGCGACTTGAAAATTTTTCCATGTTTGAATTCCGCATCATGATCCATGCCGCAAATGTTTTCACCCGCAACAACCAACACGCCTGATATGGCCGCCCCTATGGCTACGTCTTCCCAATTAATGCGGGCAATATCAGTTGATCCCACTGCGCCGGTAAAGACAGGAAAGTCCATCTTGATGCTACCATCAGCGCCGACAGCCGTAGTCGTATCCACAGCCGGGAATGTGGCTTTATCTGAATCTGCTTCAATGCCGAATGCACCTACAGCCGTGCCTTGAATGTTGAAATGGGAAAAATCAACAGGGTAATCCTTTTCAGAACCGGCAGTGATTCTGCCAAAAGGCGTTGGGTAAATGACCTGCTTTCCTTTGATGGCGGATCTACCTACTTCACAAGTTCCCATACAACCATCAAGGCAAGTTACACAAAGTCCTGATCCAGGCGCCGGTGCTACCCTTGTCGAGGTAAGCGTGGCAGCGCTACGATTCGGTTTGCTAAATGACATAACAGAAAAATCCTCCTATTTAAAAGTTGGGTATAGAGTTTCAGTAAAATTGTAATTTCCACCGCAAAAAAAACGTCCACCACCAATAAGGGGGCAGACGTCTTTGTCAGCCATACTATCTATAAAACAGCTTCCCACATCTTTGTAGGAAACCTTATAAATTTGTAATAATCGGGATCTATTTAGGGTATATTAATCCATTTTGTCAAGATCTTTCTATTGCAGTTCCTCCGAAAGCAGAACTGCCTCTGCCACACGCCGCATCGATTTGCGGGAGTCCATGCTCCGTTTTTGAATCCAGCGAAAAGCCTTATTTCCGTCCATTTTGCGTCTGCGCATAAGGACCTCTTTAGCACGCTCCACCAGTTTTCGGGTCTCCAGTTCCTCCCTGATCACCTTGGTTTTTACCATGAGCTCTGTGTTGAGAATTGCAACTGCCGCCTGATTGGCAACCGCTGTAATGAGGTTTACCTCTGTTTCTGAAAATTCATAGGGTTCTGCTGTAAAACAGTTGAGCACCCCAATTACCTTTTCATCCTTCACTTGAAGCGGCACACTGACCATGGATACCAGGCCAAGCTTTTTGGCCATCTCCTTTTCCTTGAACCTGGGCTCTGTTGACACGTCTCTGATAATAAGTGGCTGGCTGTGTGTAGCCACAAAACCGACCACTCCTTCATCCAGGGCCAAAGATCGGTCCTTCAAATAATCCGGAGCTATAGCCTGCGTCGCTTTCAGCCGGATTTTTTTCGGATCAACACTTTCGTCTATAAGCCACAACGAACAGATCTCAACACCTGTTACTCTGGCCGTAACCATTACGATCAGCTTCAGAATATCTTCAAGATACTGGTCGGAGGTGATGGCACGGCTGATATCCGTGATGGCTTTGATGTATTTGTCGTATGTTTCAGACTTGTTTTTTTTCATTAGTCATGCCGCTTTTTAGAAACATCTCAACATAAAGGATAAGATCCTGCAGGTCGTTCTTGTCATCGTAATATCTACCCAATATCCCCATGGTATCTCTGAAGCGATTTTACCCTGCCATGCCCTTTCCGGCAGGCTGCAATACCCCTGGCAGCGGCAACGGCCGCAGCCGTGGTGGTGATATACGGCACCTTGAACTTGATTGCCGCCTTTCGGATGTAGGAATCGTCATGCTTGCTTAGTTTGCCGCTGGGTGTGTTGATGATCAGTTGAATCTCATTATTTTTTATCCCATCAACAATATTTGGGCGTCCCTCATGCATCTTGCGGATCGGTTTTGATGGAATGCCGTGGTCTGCCAGAAACCTGTGAGTTCCTCCGGTAGCCTTGATCTCAAAACCAAGCCTGTCAAACTGCATTGCCACCTCCAGGGCAGGCTTCTTGTCTTTCTCAGACACGGTGATAAGCACTGTCCCCTCGGAAGGAAGCCTTTGTTGAGCCGCCTCCTGGGCCTTATAAAAGGCCAGGCCAAAAGAGTCAGCAAGCCCCAGGACCTCCCCTGTAGATCGCATCTCCGGGCCGAGAAGCGGGTCGACCTCCGGGAACATGTTAAAGGGGAAAACCGCTTCCTTGACGCCAAAGTGAGGTATCGATCCAGGTTTGATATCGAGATCTGCGAGCTTTTTACCCAGCATGAGCTGGGTTGCTAAGCGGGCCATGGAAATGTTGCAGACCTTTGAGACCAGAGGCACGGTCCTGGAGGCACGGGGATTTGCTTCAAGTATGTATACAATGTCATTGGCAACAGCGTACTGGATGTTCATCAGGCCGACGACACCGAGTTCAACAGCGATCTTTTTTGTGTATTTGTAAATTGTATCAACGTGCCTGGCGGGAATACTGATGGGGGGTATCACACAGGCCGAGTCGCCCGAATGGACCCCTGCAAGCTCGATATGTTCCATCACAGCCGGCACATAGGCATCAGTGCCGTCGGAAATGGCATCCGCTTCGGCCTCAATGGCGTTTTCCAGGAACCTGTCGATCAAGATCGGCCGTTCCGGCGACACATCCACTGCCACGGCCATGTAGTGCTTTAGCATCTCCTCGTCATGGACAACCTCCATTGCCCGCCCCCCAAGCACGTATGAGGGCCGGACCATGAGCGGATAATCGATCCTCTCAGCTACTTTAAGTGCCTGTTCCAATGTGCTGGCCATGCCCGATTCAGGCTCAGGGATACCGAGCTTTTTCATGATCTTGCGGAAACGGTCACGGTCCTCAGCCAGGTCTATGGCCTCAGGAGAAGTGCCAATGATGTTGACACCGGCCTCGGCCAGTTCATTGGCAATATTCAAGGGGGTCTGCCCGCCGAACTGGACTATCACGCCCTCAGGCTTTTCCTTTTCATAAATGCTCAATACGTCTTCGACCGTAAGCGGCTCGAAGTAGAGTTTATCTGAGGTATCGTAATCAGTTGAGACGGTCTCCGGATTGCAGTTTACCATAATCGACTCAAACCCCGCGTCACGCAGTGCAAAAGCCGCATGAACACAGCAGTAGTCAAACTCGATCCCCTGCCCTATACGGTTAGGCCCGCCGCCCAGGACCATTATTTTGCGCCTGTTGCTTGTTTCTACCTTGTCAGGGGCATTGTATGTGGAGAAATAATAGGCAGCATCCTCTACGCCGCTTACCGGCACAGGCTCCCACGCCTCTACCACGCCCAAAGAGGTGCGCTGCTGCCGGATATCTTTTTCAGGGATTTCAAGGAGTTCAGACAAATAACGGTCTGAAAACCCGTCTTTCTTGGCCTGTTTCAGCAGATCATCAGGCACAACAGTCCCCTTGTATTGAAGGATCTTTTCCTCAAGCCCCACCAATTCCTTCATCTGTTCAATAAACCAGGGCTTAATATACGTCTTCTCAAAGAGCGTTTCTACGCCGGCTCCTTTTCGCAGGGCCTCGTACATGATAAACTGCCGTTCGCTCGATGGCTCGACCAGCAGTTCCATCAATTCATCCAGCGATTTATCATTGAAGTCCTTGGCAAAGCCGAGCCCATAGCGGCCGTTTTCCAGGGAGCGAATCGATTTCTGGAAGGCCTCCTTATAATTCTTGCCAATGCTCATGACCTCGCCCACGGCACGCATCTGTGTGCCCAGCTTATCTTCAGAGCCTTCAAACTTTTCAAAGGCCCACCGTGCAAACTTCACTACCACATAGTCACCCCATGGCGTATATTTGTCCAGGGTCCCCTCACGCCAGTATGGGATTTCGTCCAGCGTCAAGCCCCCTGCCAGCATTGCGGAAATAAGAGCAATCGGGAAACCCGTGGCCTTGGAAGCCAGGGCCGAAGAGCGGGAGGTCCTGGGGTTTATTTCGATCACCACCACGCGGCCGGTCTTTGGGTCATGGGCAAACTGGATGTTGGTGCCACCTATGACCTTTATGGCCTCAACAATGTCGTACGACCATTTTTGAAGCTGTTTTTGCAGTTCCGGGTCGATAGTAAGCATGGGGGCTGTGCAATAGGAGTCGCCCGTGTGCACGCCCATAGCATCCACATTTTCGATAAAACAGACAGTGATCATCTGGTTCTTGGCGTCGCGCACGACTTCGAGTTCCAATTCCTCCCATCCCAGGACAGACTCCTCCACCAGCACCTGGCCCACCATGCTCGCCGAGATACCGCGGCTGGCAATGGTTCGCAGTTCTTCCACATTATACACCAGACCGCCGCCCGTTCCTCCCATGGTATAGGCAGGCCGGATGACCACCGGGTAGTCGAGTTCAGCGGCAATTTCTTCAGCCTCCTCTACACTGAAGGCCGGCTTGCTCCTGGGCATCTCTATGCCGAGGCCGTCCATGGTCTCCTTGAATGTGATCCGGTCCTCGCCGCGCTTGATGGCATCGATCTCAACTCCGATTATCTTGACACCGTATTTATCCAGTACGCCTGTTCGGGCCAGTTCTAAGGAAAGGTTCAGGCCGGTCTGGCCGCCAAGGTTGGGAAGCAAGGCATCCGGCCTTTCCACTTCGATAATTTCCTCCATAGCATGGAGATTCAAAGGCTCAATATAGGTAACGTCCGCCATGCCGGGGTCGGTCATGATGGTCGCAGGGTTGGAATTGACCAGCACTATCTCATAACCGAGTTTGCGAAGGGCCTTGCAGGCCTGGGTGCCGGAATAATCAAACTCGCAAGCCTGGCCTATGACGATGGGCCCGGAGCTGATAATCATGACTTTCTTGATGTCATCACGTCTTGGCATTGAATTATCCTTTCATTAGAGATCATCACTCAACCATCAAAACTTCCAAACTGATAATAACCCCCCTATATTGAAAATGTCCACAAGCTAGGGTAAAAATATAAACTGTTGGGAAAACGGTAACCGTTCCAAGAAACACCCCTTGACCGTGAACGGTTACGAAAAACGATTGTCTTGTAATAATTCATGGAGTCTCTACTACAGGCATTAAGTTTTCCGGCCATAAATTATATCACAATCAAAAGGAGGAAACATGTGTCGACTTAGCGCTATTACATCCAGTTTATATTTTTCTCCCATGGAAAATATCCTGGCGCTGGAGACCATGAAAGAAGGCCATGACGGCTCCGGCCTGGGTCTGGTCTTGAAGGACCTGGGGGGGGCATTTGAGGACCTCAAGAGCTATCCCATCCTTTCCGGTAGCTGTACGAAAAAAGGCCTTGAAATGCTGGATGACTATATGCAACAAGCGGGTTTTCGTGTCAAATACAGTTGGGAGCCGAAGATCAAACGAGTCGCAGGCATGGAGATAGAACCACGTGACCACTATTTCGCCAGGGCCTATCAGTATCCATCGCCCTATGAGCCAAAGGCCCAGGCTGAGTGGGAGCAACTCCTGCTTGAGACCAGGCTGGACCTGAGGCGTATGGGAGAGAAAGATCAGTCCCTCTTTGTATTCTCTTTTTATCCTGATTGCCTTACATTGAAGGAAGTGGGAGATCCATTACAGCTAGGTGAATTCTTTGGCCTGGATGATCCATCCCTGCAGGCCAAGATAATTCTGGCCCAAGGCCGGCAAAACACAAACTATGCCATCTATCTCTATGCTTGCCATCCCTTCTTTATACAAGGTTACTGCACCATGACTAATGGCGAAAATACGGCATTTATACCTATCCGGGAGTACTTAACCAGCCGCGGATTTCTTGGCTATATGGGCTATAATAGCGACAGTGAGGTATTTACTCATATCCTGCATTTCACCCACAGGCAGCTCAAATACCCCCTGACCTATTATAAAGATATCATTACTCCCCTTAAGGATGAGGAGATCCTTGAACGACCAGACGCCGAGGCCATCAGCCTGCTCAAAAAGAGTCTTCGACCATTGTGCATAGACGGACCCAACATGGTCGTTGGTTTTATACCTGATGGAACAATTTTCATGGTACAGGATTCCAAAAAACTCAGGCCCGGGGTTGTCGGCGGGGCTGAGGGAAAATACGCCCTTATGAGCGAAATGTGCGGGATGGACAGGGCAATCCCCCAACGTGATCGCTCTGCTGACATTTTTCCTTCAAAATATGACATGGTAATGGTGACACCTAACGCTCAGGAGGTCCAGGTATGGAACCAGCTTCACGGCTAGACCAAAACGGACAACTGGCGTTGCAAGAATTCCCCTATGTCATTCAATGGAGGGAGGACCGTTGCACCCGCTGTGGCCGTTGTACCGCAGTATGTCCGCAACAGGCTATAGAGCCTGCTGTTTTTGCCCAGCGTCTCGTGCATTCCGAATCCGGTACTCTCGTGCCCAGCACTGTAAGAAAGGTGTCTCACGGAATCCGCCAGGTTAATGACATTGATCGCTACTGTACCGGTTGCGGAATGTGCAGCCTGGTATGTCCGAATATGGCAATTGTCCCGCATTACAATCCACATCATAAGTTTCTGTTTCACAAGAACCTTGGAGGAACGCCTTACAAGCGCGGTGGGAGGCGCAACGATCCAAGCCCTAGTACGCTGGACAAGCTCAAATTTACCCGTATCTCAATGTTGACAGACCCCTCCCTGGATGCAGGCAGACACGAGTTCCACATCAGGACCCTCCTGGGGCGCATCCTGCCACCGGATAAGCTGCCCCTCAAGTTGACCGGCAACCGATTGGTTGTGGAAGACGACCAGTTTATCCCTCCTGTGAGAGAAATATTTCCCATACGCATTGGAAGCATGTCCATAGGCGCGCTTTCTCCGTCTATGTGGGAGGGTCTTGCCATGGGCATTACCTATCTCAATGAGGTGGAAGGAATTCCGGTGGTTATGTGTTCCGGTGAAGGTGGTATGCCGCCCAGGCTCCTGCGTTCTCGCTTTCTCAAATACTTCATACCTCAGATCGCATCCGGCTATTTCGGATGGGATGAAATCATCCGTTCCCTGCCGGATATGGTCGAAGATCCGTGTGCCATTGAGATCAAATACGGTCAGGGCGCAAAACCTGGAGACGGCGGTCTGTTGATGTCTTACAAGGTACTTAAGCTCATTGCAGGGATACGCGGTGTCCCGATGCACATCGACCTCGCCTCTCCTCCCACACACCAGACCAAATACTCCATCGAGGAGGCAGTGGCCAAGATGATCCAGTCCATGTCCATGGCCTGGGGTTTCCGCGTCCCTGTGTATCCCAAGATCTCAGGCACCAAGACCGCCCAGGCGGTCCTAAATAACCTGGCCAGAAATCCTTATGCCGCTGCCCTGTGCATTGATGGTGAAGATGGCGGAACCGGAGCGGCTTATAATGTCTCTATGGACAAAATGGGGCATCCCATCGTTTCCAATATCCGGGACTGCTATCTGGATTTGGTCAAACAGGGAAAACAGAACGAACTTCCTATCATCGCTGCCGGTGGAATGGGCAAGACAGGGAACCTTGCAGCAAATGCCGCTGCCATGATAATGCTGGGGGCCAGTGCTGTAGATATTGGGAAATATATCCTGCAGACAGCAGCAGGATGCCTGGGAGATGAGTACAACCGGTGTAACCTCTGCAATACAGGCAAATGCCCCCGGGGCATAACCACACAAAATCCCAAGCTCTACCGCCGGCTGGACCCTGATAAAGTGGCTGAGCGAGTAGTGGATGTCTTTAAGAGCGCTGAGATAGAACTGAAAAAGATCTTTGCCCCTATGGGCCGGAGTACTGAGTTGCCAATCGGCATGTCGGACGGCCTCAGTGTTGGCGACAAGGCTATAGCTGAAAGGTTAGAGATTGATTATGCATGCTGAATAAAGGCAATGTTGAATTATGAATGTTGAATGCTGAATTAAGGAATAAATCAGGTGAAGCAGAATATAATAAAAGAGAAGACGTTTGCACTGGCGGTTAGAATTGTAAAATTGTACAAATTATTGTGCAATGATAAGAAAGAATATGTTTTGTCAAAACAGTTACTGAGAGCTGGAACTTCGATCGGTGCAAATGTTCAAGAAGCGCAGGCTGCACAAAGCAAAAAAAGATTTTGCTGCAAAGATGGCAATTGCCTCCAAGGAGGCGAGGGAAACAAAGTATTGGTTGCTGCTTCTTCTTGAAACAAATTATCTTGACAGAAGTGATAATACTATTGAAGAGATAATGTCCCAAGTCAATGACATTATAAACATTTTGACTAAAATCGTAAAAACATGTCAACATGATCCATAAAGCAGCATTCAACATTTATATATAAACCGATTACCTTAATTCAACATTCAGCATTCAGCATTCAACATTTACATAAATAACGGTTATGGAAATACTGACAATTAACAGTAACCCCAGCGGCCGGCGTGTCTCCTCCAAGGACCTGGAAGAGCAGATACAGCAGGCTGCCACTGATGGAGTCCGGCAACTTGTTATCCAGGCCCAGGGACAACATGGTATTGGCGGCCGGATCTGGCCCAGGAATGAGAAAGTCTCCATAACTGTTCGCGGGCCGGTGGGCCAACGCCTGGGTGGCATGGGCATGTCCGGAACGGAGGTTGTGGTTGAAGGCAGTAGCTCGGACGATGTGGGATGGCTCAACTGCGGTGCCAAAATCACGGTGCTGGGAGATGTGACCAACGGGGCCCACAATGCCGGTGCCCAGGGAATTCTGTATGTGCAGGGTGGTGGTGGGGCCCGTTGTGATACAATGACCAAAAGGAATCCCCGCTTTGAACCGCTCCAGTCCTGGTATTTCAGAGACGTGGGTGATTCCTTTGCCGAATTCAAGGCAGGGGGCATCGCAGTGGTCTGCGGCGTTAATCCCCGAAACCCTGAGAACGTGCTGGGCTACCGGCCCTGTATAGGTATGGTGGGTGGCACCATCTACTACCGGGGTCCCATTAGGGGATACAGCGCCAAAGATGTCAAGCTGGTGGATCTGACACCCAAAGACTGGGAGTGGCTTACTGAAAACATAAAGCCGTATCTGGAGGCAATAGACCAGACTGAGTACCACGATCTTTTGACCCAGGACCCATCGCATTGGAAAAAACTAATCGCCCATACCTCTGCAGAGCGCACGGCACGACTGGGATTGAAGATGCCCCTCAGTGAATTTCGTACCCAGGTCTGGGAAAAAGATTTGGGCCAGGGAGGTATCTTTGGAGAATATCTGGAGCACCCGCAGACGATTCTTCCCTATATCACGACTGGCGCAGACCGACGTCTCAAACCGGTCTGGAACAACGAGAAATACCTTCCTCCATGCGTGGCTGCATGTCCTTCGGGGATCCCATCAAATAAACGCGCGGCCCTTATCAGGGAAGGTCGCCTGAAAGAGGCCCTTTCCCTCGTCCTGAAATACAGCCCTTTCCCCGCAACAGTCTGCGGCCAGCTTTGTCCGAATCTCTGTATGCAGGCCTGTACCCGTGCGCAATTTGACAGACCTGTGGACATTGCGGCTATGAGCCGCCTGAGCCTGGATGTCTCTGCCCCCAAACCTGCCCCTCCGACTGGGCGTAAAGTGGGTATAATCGGCGGCGGGTCTGGTGGCATGTCGGCGGCCTGGCAACTTGCCCTCAAGGGGCATGAAGTAGATTTATATGAGACGGCCGAAAAACTTGGAGGCAAAGTAGAGCTCTGTATCCCCAGAGAGCGCCTGTCCCATGAGGTGCTGGAAAAGGAGATATCCCGCTTTACAGAGATCGGAATCCATGTGCATCTTGGGCAGCGGGTTGACCTGAATGCATTCCAGAAAATTTACCAGGATCATGAACTCGTCATCATTGCCTGTGGTGCGCACCAGCCCCGCACTATCCCCTTCCCCGGAAACGAAGATGTCATAGCCGGCATCGAATTCTTAATAGCTATTAATCTGGGTAAAAGGCCTGATCTAAAGGGCCAAAAGATCGTCATCATTGGTGCAGGAAATGTAGGCATGGACATCGCCTGCGAGGCATACAACTGTGGAGCGGCTTCGGTTACGGCAGTGGACATCCAGCCCCCTGCCAGCTTCGGTAAGGAACAGGAGGCGGCAGAGGCCAAGGGGGCACGGATCCTCTATCCCAAAATAACAGAACGTTACGACAAGGCAGAACAGACGATCTATTTCAAGGACGGCACATCCCTGGAGGCCGATACGGTCATCATCTCTATTGGAGAGGTCCCTATTCTGGATTTCCTCCCTCGGGAGATCCATACCGAGCGAGGCTTCATCCAGGTAAACGAGCTGGGCCAGACCTCGGATGTTAAGGTCTTTGCCGTTGGTGATGTCACGCGGCCCGGACTTATCACCCATGCCATTGGTGCGGGACGCCGGGCAGCAGAGACAATCCATGCCATAATGATGCACACAGATTATCAGCCGGAAAAGCGGTCAGCAATCCCCTATGATCGGATTAGGCTCGTCTATTATGAGGTCTCCCGTGGCGAGAAATTTGTCCCGGAACAGGAGGCAGATCTTTGTGCCTCCTGCGGGGCCTGCAGGGATTGCCGCATGTGCGAAGACACATGTTATCAGGGGGCAATCAAGAGGACTGAGGGGCCAAAAGGGGAATTTGAATATACGGTTATCGAAGATAAGTGTATAGGATGCGGCTTCTGCGCAGCAGTTTGCCCCTGTGGGGTGTGGGAGATGGAGGAAAATATTTGAGCGGAATCACGTTTCAGGGTTTTTGCAGTGTAATCATTGGCTGATTTGGGAAATATGGAAAAAGATATCAGAGATTTGAGGCCGTCCTGGGATGCCTACTTCATGTCCATTGCCCACTTGGTTGCCCAGAGGTCCACGTGCCTGCGTCGTAAAGTAGGAGCAATTCTTGTAAAAAATCGTCGTATCCTGGCAACAGGCTATAACGGAGCGCCAAGTGACTTGACACACTGTCTTGAAATAGGTTGCCTGAGGGAAAAACTCAAGGTCCCTTCGGGTGAGAGGCACGAACTCTGCAGAGGGCTCCATGCTGAACAGAATGTAATTATTCAAGCTGCATACCATGGGATTTCCGTAGCCGACTCGATTCTGTACTGCACTAACCTGCCCTGTATTATATGCACAAAGATGCTGATAAATGCCGGCATTCGGGCCATCTATTATGCAAAAGGCTATGCAGATCCCGTGTCCCGTGATATGTTGGCAGAGGCCGGAATAGATCTCATAGAATTCCGGGAAATAATTAAATAATATCAGAAATTTACAAACTCATAAAATGTGAAAAGAAACTCCTATCCACGAGCTCGAATAAGGAGCCAGAAACAGCGTCCACTAGATCAGATAGGATTTACAGGCTAATGCAGATATATCATTTTTTGCATTTCCGGCCTCCGGCCCATAGGGGCCTACGCCCCGGTGGGAAGAAAGGCAAAAAGTGGCATTCCTCTTCGAGAGAGGGGTGCGATGAACAGAGTCTTGGGGTCTGGCTCCACCACACACATCGGAAAGTCACTGCCCTCTTTTCCGCCGAAGGCGGATTGAGTTTTCTCCCTTTCTTCTGGAAAGGGAGAAAGACCAAAAAATCCTGAAAATCCTGTTGATCCTGTCAAAAATAAGCCTTTAGCAGAGAAAACAATCGAAGAAGAAAGGGAACTATCTGATGAATAGTGGAAAAATGATAGTTGACAATGACCCAAAGTTGAGGGATATACTTGCATAAACTAACAAAACTACCAGCGTACCCTCACGCTTTACCTTCTCCATTTCATCAGTTGAAAGGTAATAACCCATGGCAAATGAGATAAAGGAAAGATTGCTTACAACCATTGAAGCGATCCCGGAGAGCAAGCTAGGGGAAATTTTGGATTTCATGGAGTTTCTCCTGGCAAAAGAGCATCATAAGAAAAAAGGGGAATTGGACCTCGAACCAGGCAAGGATCCAATTCTGGAGTTCATAGGCGGCGTATCGCACGGTTCCCTGGCCAAGGATATAGACAATGAGCTTTATGGAGAGAAGGCTTGAAGGTCTTTATCGATACTTGGGGGTGGCTTACACTGCGGGACAGAGATGAATCTCGACACGAGGACGTGAAAGCGTTTTACCGCCAATTTCGTGATCAGAATGGAATCATTTATACCTCGGATTACGTGTTAGATGAGACGATCACATTGGTGTTCAAAAGGCTTCCTTTCAAAATAGCGAAAGAATCTTTGACCAAGATAGATAAAGCCATCGAAGAAGGGTATCTGCAGGTCGAGTGGGTCACTCCTGAACGATTCGAAAAAGCGAAAGGGCTGCGGCTGAAATACCAGGATAAGCCCAAGATATCTTTCACCGATCTCACTTCCATGGTGGTTATGAAGGAACTCAGCGTTACGGATATTATTACAGGAGATGAGCATTTTGCGCATGTTGGCATGGGTTTTCGGAAGTGCCCCTGAGACTGTAGCGAGTAGAAATTGTGGAATAGTGGCAACGTCCTCCATTACAATTAAAGGTCATGCGCCGTCTAATGACCGGCTACGCGCTCACCTTCAACAAGCGTCATAAAAGGACCGGCCATTGAAGGACTCACCTTCCGCCGATAGGCGGATTGAGTTTTCTCCCTTTCTTCAGGGAAGGGAGAAAGAACAAAAAATCCTGTTAATCCTGTAAATCCTGTCTAAGACTTCATAATTCGACATTGAATCAGCATGTTAGGTGAAAACCATCCTTTACCTAAAAAATGTCACTTTTTTGTATTGCACCTGACTCCTCTTAGGTATACCTTCCCGCAAGTTACTGCCGCTTTGGTAACGGCCCGTCGGTGCCACCAAGTTTCT
>Ga0307990_1000655_pt1 | contig 30446 bp, 25 predicted proteins | sample EllFjometagen129_FD_203168 | JGI IMG/M metagenome (GOLD analysis project Ga0307990, IMG submission 203168) | Marine microbial communities from Ellis Fjord, Antarctic Ocean - #129 | ecosystem: Environmental > Aquatic > Marine > Unclassified | place: Southern Ocean | collected 2014-10-08
ACGCTTAATCGCTAGAATTACTTCTTTCGATCCAAGGACTCGCTACCCGGTGGCTGGCCAGCCTTCCGGAGCGGGATTCGCACCCGCTTGAATATGCGACCTAGGCCCGGCCGCACTAACTATTCAGCCAACCCACCGTAAAGTTGTACTTAACAACGCTGAACATCGCTTCACCCTCATGAACGGGGTCAAAGCTGGGGTGCTAACGCACCTTTTACCAGCAATGACCCCAATCCCGGCTGCTAGAGGGCAATGACTGAATAGTTACAAAAAGTATTACATTTCCATACTAAATAAAATTTTCCCGCATTTTACGTCGGTTCTTCCGGCACCACTCAGGATTCGTGCAAAATTTGGCACAGGCGGTCGAGTTGGCCCAATGGCTATGCATCTCTTCATCCATACACATTACCGGTTCGATATGAACTTGGCTGGGATTAGGAATCCGCCGTAATTTATTAAACAGAGTTCGAATCCGACCCGGCTCTTTTATAATTGGTTGATCGCAGAGCAGTTTCCAGTTACCACAGGAGATAAAGTACTCTTTCTGATGCTCTGGGGTCATATGCTCAAGAGGATAGGTGTAAACCCAGGCCCGACGTTCCTCAAATTCTTCATTTTCAGCATCGACTTCAACAATAACCGACATTTTCTTGCGTAGATAGACACTTTTGCGACTGTCATCAGGATAGTAACCCTCAAGCTGGTCAAGCGCCCGCATAACCTTTACCGGATTGCCGAAAGTCATTAACTCGCCAACCACCAGATCCTGACAGCCATCCAGGGTGATGAGACCGGGAAAACCAATCGGCAGATGGTAGAGAAAACCCTGGCAATAGGCCGGTTCAATAGTTTTTACTCTTTTCTGGAGAAAACGATTGAAATTTTTATAACGCTTCATCAAACTGCCGTAGACAAAGAAATAGGGGGTTTCGGCAACTGCGACACGGCGCATCTCCTGCAGTTTTCCCCAACGACCGTTGGTAACGATACTGTCACCTCATTGAACAAGATTTATTAAAAGATTGAAAAAAATTCAAACAAGGTCAGTTTTTTTAGCTTCGGCTACCTTCATAATAATCGAAGCAGCCCGTTCAGCCAGACTGAAAAGATCGGTTTTTGCGACATAAGTTTTAGCGTTGGCGCTCCACTGCCGGCGCTGCGAAACTGAATCAAGCATCTCTAAAAGCATCTCGTCAAGTTGCGGCTGGAGAAAAGGTGAGGGCACCACTTTCCCGGCCTGAGCCTTTGCAATATGAACACTATATCCACAAACATCGGTCACCAAAACCGGCAGACCTGCAGCTAAAGCTTCAATCAGAACACCACCGGTGTTCTCTTGATAGGCGGGATGCAGGAAGATGTCAGCAGCGGCCAGAAAACGGGGCACATCGGTGCGCCCGCCGGTAAAAATCACCCTCTCAGAAAGTCCCTGACGCCGGGCCAGTTTGCGATAAAAATCGAGATTGTCATCACCAACAACCACCAGCCGACTCTTTTGCCGGATCGCTTCCGGCAATGCCAAAATCGCATTAAGAGCCCGATCGACACCTTTTCGCTTAAAACCGCTGCCAACCATCAGGACGACTAACTCATCTTGGACAAGCCCCAACTCAGTCCGAAGCGAGCGGCCCAGATCCCGGCTATCGGCGGGCAGGAGACGATCTTTCGGAACCCCGGGCGGCAGATCATGGAAACGTTCAGATTGCGTCCCATAGATCTTTTGAAAGAGCTTTTTTTGGACCTCGGAGATTGAGAGAATGGTGGTTTTTGCCGTTGGCGCAAAGACCGACCGTTCAAATGCAGCCAGAGTCCGATAACGAGAAGTCAGACGATAAGCCCACCCTTTAGCTTGCACTGTAACCGCATAACAGGGGTCGGCGGCAAAGTAGAGATCAAGACCGGGCATTTTATTAAAACCGACTACCGCCCGATAATTTTTGCTCTGGGCCTGATCCTGAAAACGCTCAACGAAAGATATATATTGACGATGATGACTCAAGCCCTTACCCGGCAGATGGGAAAAATTGACTCCCGCCGGGGCTTCACCTTGAAGACGAGCCGCATAGATATCGACTTCGGTTCCCGCCTGACGACAAAGATCGGCAATCCGCAGACAATCGCGCTGTAAACCCCCGTAAGGGAAATATTTAAACAAGGTAAAAGCAAGTTTCATGAAAGAATCTACCCTAACTCAATAAACTCTAAGAGCCGCTTCCGAAAGACCGCACTGGAAAAGCACTCAACGACGCGCTGATAAGCGATCTCAACCAAATCACGTCGGGCTTTGGCATCAAGTTTCAAAGTCTTCTCCAAGGCCCGGCTGATCTCATCTACGGCGCCGGCCTGACAGAGTTTGGCATCAGCTCCCAAAACCTCGCCGATACCACCCCTGTCGGTAGCTACAATCGGCAACCGACAAATCATCGCCTCGAGCAGAACCCGGGGAAATCCTTCAGCCACAGAAGTCAGCACAAAACAATCAAAAGCCGGCATTAAGCGCACAGCCTGGCTTTGCGCTCCGGCAAAGGTAACCGCAGTTTCAAGATCCAAGGATTTTACCTGACTTCGCAAATCATCTTCAAGACGACCATCGCCAATAATAACCAGGTGAGCTGAGGGCAGGCGTTGAGTCAATTTATGAAAAGCCGAAATCAGGGTTTTCTGATCCTTAGCCCCGACCAGACGCCCAACGTGACCACAAACCAGAGCCGTGGAAGCAACCCCTAAAAACTGCCGTGCCGCCTGACGCGGCAAAAGACAATTTTCTGTTTGGCTAACGTCGACTGCATTGGGAAGGGCCAGAACAGCTTCAGGATTAAGCCCAAAACCGGCCGCCAGAACATCCTCTCTGACCGCCTTTGACACCCCGATAAAACGACAACAGCCTTTGAAAATAAAACGTCCAACCAGACGCCGCGATAAACTTTGCATCTGATAGAGAGCGTGAACCACAGAAAAAACCGGGATTTTTTTTTCAGGAGATTGAGATAACGCAGAAGCTGCAATTGCCGTGGCCTTCCAGCGGTGTGCCAGAATCAGGGAGGGTTCGAATTTATCTATATACTCCCGCAACCGGCGCCGGGCAAAGAGACGCAAACCTTTGAGCTGGCGCCGATTAAGCTCTAATGAAATAATTTCATCTGCCGGAATCGTTTTGTTTTCATTCTCTGCCGCGGAACCGGTCAAGAAAACCACGACTCGATAATAATCGGAGGGGAAGGCCTCCAGATACTGGTTGCAGGTTACCCGCAAACTATCATCGCGATAACGTATCTGAAGAACGGTTTTAAAGGTGCTCATTGCAGATCAGACTCGCTGGCAGAACGATCCGGACGAAATTCAATCGCGATACCGTAACAGGGAAAGAGATAACAGAGATTCTCTTCGTAAAATTCCTGCATTGCGGGCGTCAGATTAAAAATCTTCTCATGCAGCCGTTTCCACCACTTTCGCCCTTTAAAGGGCGACCTAAAACGCAGCTTCAAAGAGATTATCTCAAGCCGCGCATCGGTATAGAAAGTCGGTACTTTACGGCCTAGCTGCCTTTTTTCGTGACAATAATAATAAAAACTGTAGAGGCCAAAAAAGCGCACATGGGTAGGATCGGAGTAGTGGTAAGGGTTGGAAAAATGGGGTACCATAAGGCGGCAGCGACCATCACTCTTTAAAACCCGCATAACCTCTTTGAGAAGTTGATCGAATTTACTAATATGTTCAAAGAGACTACGGGCATGGATCTCATCAGCACAGGCATCAGGCAGAAAAGAGAGTCCTTTTTCGAGGTCAGCAACTATATCGACATGGTCTAGATCAACCCGATCGATACCGATTCGGCCATCGTCCGCAAAAGCTTTTGCTTTATCGCCACAACCAAGCTCAATAATTACCGGAGCGGACCCCTTCAGGATGGTGTCAAGGTCGATGTTTATCTTTAAAGTGATCTCAGTCATTAATATTCAGTCAGCTAATAGAGCAAAAAGTGAAGCATATTGACGAGCTACAGTCTGGCTATCATAAGTGCCCATAAGCGCTTGTCGGGCCCGTTTACCAATCGCCGGCAGTTCCTGACGTTGATCCAGAAACCAAGCGATCTGCGCAACCATCTCCTCGGGATCAGAAGCCAGCAAGCCACTCTTTTCAGATTTTACAATTTTTCTGGTTACAGCCGTAGCACTGGCAACTGTCGGCAGGCCACAGGCCATATACTGCAATAATTTAAAAGCGCATTTTCCCTTGCTCCAGGGGTCTTCAAACAGAGGCATAACCCCAATATCAAAACCTCTGATATTATCAACTTCTCGCTCTTTAGACCACCGTATTTTCTCAACAGGGCAGTTAAAATCATCGATAAAATCATCGCAGACAATGGCCAGTTTAAAATCCTGACGTTCTGCAAAGAGACTATTCAAAGGTTCAGCCAGAGCCTTGAGGTAAACCAGATTAGCGCGTGAACCAATCCAACCGATAGTCAGGGGCCGGATAATTGAATCATCAAGACAAGATGGGTCAGGAGTAAAATAGTCGCAATCGACCCCGGTAGGAACAACCTCAACCCGATGTGCTCCAGCCTCTATGGCCTGCTCTTGAAGGTATTCATTACCAGCACAGAGAAGGTCGGCCGCATGCGCGATTGCGGCAAAACGCAAGCTTTTACGCTCAGAGATAAACTCATTGCCATTACTGTCAGAAAACATCACCGCATCATCAAAATCGAAAACCAGGGTGCGAGCCCGCTGCCGCAAAAGATAGAGCGAATGACGATGAAGCAGGCGTTTCTGCAAAACGACAATATCGTAAAGCGGCAATTTACGAAGCAGTTTAAAGCGATCCCAATTGCCCTTCGGCAGACGCACAACCTCAACTTCGAGGCCCAGATCTCGCCAAATGGCAAGATTTTGAAGAACCCGAAAACGGACGCTGGGAGTTTTAAAAGAGGCGGTCAAAAAAAGAATTTTCATCAGCCACCTTTTTTTAGTCGTCAGTGGTCGGTCGTCAGTTGTCAGTAAAAGCAACTGGCCACTGACGACTGAAGACTGAAATAATCACATCGCCTTTACAATTAACTTACCGAAAGTACTACAACTGACCTCTTCACCACCCTCCATCTGGCGGGCGAGATCGTAGGTTACCTGACGCCCTAAAATGGCTTTCTGTAGTGCTTTTTCGACCAGATCACCGGCCTCTTTCCAACCCATGAAATCGAGCATCATCTTGCCGGAAAGAATCAGTGAGCCGGGGTTGACCTTATCAAGACCGGCATATTTGGGAGCCGTGCCATGGGTTGCTTCAAAAATGGCAATCCCATCACCAACGTTGGCCCCGGGAGCGATCCCCAAGCCCCCAACCTGAGCGGCGCAAGCATCGGAGAGATAGTCACCGTTCAGATTAGGTGTAGCCAGAACATCATATTCGGACGGTCGCAACAAAAGCTGCTGGAACATAGCATCAGCGATACGATCGTTAAGCAGAATTTTCCCCGGCGGCCAGTCACCCTGATAACAAGTCACGAGCTCCTCTTCGGTCATCACCTGATCGGCAAATTCAGCTTTCGCCATATCATAACCCCACTGACAGAAAGCTCCTTCGGTGAACTTCATGATATTGCCTTTATGAACCATAGTCACAACCCGACGGTTATTGTCGATAGCGTACTGAATCGCTTTGCGAATCAGACGTTTACTGCCTTCGGGACTCATCGGTTTAATACCTAAGGCCGACCCGGGACGAACCTTCGCCTGGAGCTTATCTCTTAGATAAGAACCCAACTCTTCGGCCTCAGTTGACCCGGCAGCCCATTCGAGACCGGCATAAACATCTTCAGTGTTTTCACGAAAGATCACAACATCAAGATCACCCGGTCGCTTCATGGGATTAGGAACCCCCTCATAATAGCGCACCGGCCGGATACAGGCATAAAGGTCAAAATGGTGCCGCAAAGCCACATTAAGACTGCGGATACCGCCACCAGTCGGAGTCGAAAGCGGACCTTTGATGGCAATCAACTGTTTTTTGATAGCCTCTAAAGTAGCTTCTGGAAGATAGGAACCGGTCTCTTTAAAGGCGGTTTCACCAGCGGCCATAGCCTGCCAGCAAATTTCTCTTTTCCCGGCATAGGCTTTCTCAACCGCAGCATCAATAACTATCCGGGTCGCATTCCAGATATCCGGGCCAATACCATCTCCGGCCAGGGCTCCGATAATTGGATTATCGGGAATCTGGTACTCACCATCCTTATAAGTTATATACTCACCCTGAAGTTTTTCGGCTGTCATCTGATTTTCCCCCTTATACAATAAAATCTTTTAGCAATTAGCTGGATCCGGCTTACGCCAGAGTATAATTGTGAACAGCCGACATGGTCTTTACTGACCACTGGCGACTGACAACTGACTACGCTTTTTTAATCGCCAGATCACGTAACTGGCGCGGGCTTACCGTGTTCGGAGCTCCACTTAATAGACAAGTTGCCTTCTGGGTCTTGGGAAAGGCGATCACCTCACGAATCGATTGACGACCAAGTAGCAGCATCATTAAACGATCAAGACCAAAAGCGACGCCTCCATGCGGCGGCGCTCCAAAACTTAAAGCATCAAGAAGAAAACCAAATTTTTCCCGGGCCTCTTCATCATCGATATTTAAAAGTTGAAAAACTTTGGCTTGAATATCAGCATCATGAATCCTGATACTGCCGCCACCAATTTCAATACCGTTCAAAACCAGATCATAGGCCTTGGCTTTAACCGCCAACGGTTCATCATTAAGTTTTTCAAGGTCTTCCTCTAAAGGCGCCGTAAAGGGATGATGAATTGCGGTATGACGTTTTTCCTGCTCATCCCAGGCAAACATGGGAAAATCAACAACCCAGCAGAAGGCCATCTGAGCCTCATCAATCAGCTCCATTTTCGCCCCTAAGTGGAGACGTAAACGGCCTAAGGCTTCATTGGTAACGTTAGGTTTATCCGCGACAAAGAGCAGGAGATCGCCAGCTTCAGCCGCCATCTCTTGGCCTAATGCTGCAACCTCTGATTCCGTAAAAAACTTGACAATCGGTGATTGCCAACCATCTTCATTAACTTTGATCCAGGCCAGACCTTTGGCCCCATAAACCTTGACAATCTCCAGCAGATCATCGATCTCTTTGCGTGAGAGACGAGTTCCACCCTTAAGATTAAGACCTTTGATTATCCCTTTTTTATCAAGCACTGAGCGGAATACTTTAAATTCAGTCCCGGCAAAAACCCCGCCCAGATCGACCAAGTGCATGGCGAACCGGATATCCGGGGCATCAAGACCGTATTTATCAAGGGCTTCAGTATATGAAAGCCGGGTAAACGGCGGCTTGGTATCAAGTCCTTTAAGCTCTTTGAAGATCGCGGCAATCATCCCCTCCACCAGAGTGATAATATCATCGCTTTCAACAAAAGCGAACTCCATATCGATCTGGGTAAATTCGGGTTGACGATCGGCCCGCAGATCCTCATCGCGAAAACATCTGACGATCTGGAAATAGCGGTCAAAACCAGCAACCATAAGTAATTGCTTAAAGAGCTGCGGCGATTGCGGCAAAGCAAAAAAGGAACCGGGATTGGTACGACTCGGAACCAAGTAGTCGCGCGCCCCTTCCGGCGTACTTTTGGTCAGCATTGGGGTCTCGATCTCGAGAAACTCCTTGCTGTCAAGGTAGTCACGCACAATCTTGGTGACCTTGTGCCGGGCGATAATCGCCTCCTGCATTGGTTGCCGACGGAGATCAAGATAGCGGTACTGCAATCTGATATTTTCGCCAATTTCACTGGTTTCATCGATCATAAAAGGAGTGGTTTGGGACTTATTTAAAACCTCCACCTGAGTGACTAAGACTTCAACTTCGCCGGTTGGCATATTGGCATTTGCAGTCCCCTCTGGCCGCTTGACGACCTCACCCTCGACCTTAAGCACAAACTCACTCCGCAGGGTGTGAGCCGCGGCATGCGCCTGGGGCGCATTTTCCGGGTTAAAGACAACTTGCGTCAAGCCATAACGATCACGCAGATCGATAAAAACTACACCACCATGATCGCGCCAGTTCTGTACCCAACCCGACAATTTGACTCGACTACCGATATCAGTCGCCCGCAAAGCACCGCACACGTGACTGCGATAAGCAGCGGCCAGTGAGCTGCTAAATTCTTTACTCATTTAATCTATCCTTTTTAATCTATCCTTAATATAAGTGAATTTTCTATTATCTTCAAAAACCAGTCAGGCCTTTTGCCATTTTTAGAGGGGAAGAGTCAAGCCCTTTCTGGAACCTGCAACAGCCATTTTCCCCTTGACTTTACAGACACAATCAATTAGAAGCGAGCCCATCATTTTCATTCGGGATGTGGCTCAGCCCGGTAGAGCACTGCGTTCGGGACGCAGGGGTCGGAGGTTCAAATCCTCTCATCCCGACCATGAAAAAGTAAAAAAGGGGGCGGTAAATTCGAAACCTGTTTCAGGTGTTGAATTTACCGCCCCCTTTTTTTGATCTATTGAAAACTAATAACGATAATGATCCGGTTTGTAGGGTCCGGCAATGGGAATACCCATATATTCAGACTGCTGTTGACTCATAACCGTTAATTTAGCCCCTAGTTTTTCACTATGGTAGCGGGCCACCTCTTCGTCAAGTTCTTTGGGCAAACGATAGACACCAACCTCATAACTGTTCTTCCAAAGATCGAGTTGGGCCAGAGTCTGATTGGCAAAAGAGGCCGACATCACAAACGAAGGGTGACCGGTAGCACAGCCTAAGTTAACAAGGCGACCTTCAGCCAGAACAAAAACCTGGCGGCCATCGGTGAAAGTATAGCGATCAACCTGAGGTTTAATCTCCTCTTTCACAACCCCGGGCCATTGATTGAGGCGAGCAATCTGGATCTCACTGTCAAAATGTCCAATATTACAGACAATCGCCTGATTTTTCATGCTGGCAATATGATCGGCTGTAATCACATCACGGTTTCCAGTCGTGGTCACATAGATATCACCCTCGGCCAAAGCATCCTCAACCGTAGTCACCTCAAAGCCCTCCATCAGAGCCTGTAGAGCACAGATCGGATCGATCTCAGTAACTAAAACCCGAGCTCCGAAACCCCGCATCGATTGAGCACAACCTTTACCGACGTCACCGTAACCGCAGATCACCACATTTTTACCGGCAACCATGACATCGGTAGCTCGCTTGATACCGTCGGCCAAAGATTCACGGCAACCGTAAAGATTATCAAATTTTGATTTGGTAACAGAATCATTAACGTTAAACGCAGGGAATTTGAGTTCCCCTTTCTCCATCATATGATAGAGGCGGTGAACGCCGGTCGTGGTCTCTTCTGAAGCACCTTTACAGTTTTCGACCCAGGCCGTAAACTTTCCGACTTTACGGTTGCGGATTTCGCGCAACAAAGCGACTAGTTCAATCTCATCCTCAGATTCGTAATCCGCATCCAAAATTGTGGGATCAAGCTCGGCCCGGGCGCCAAAATGGAGCATCATGGTGGCATCACCGCCATCATCAACAATCAGATCAGGCCCCTTACCTCCAGGGAAAGAGAGAGCCTGATAAGTACAAGCCCAATACTCTTTCAGGGTTTCACCCTTCCAGGCAAAAACCGGTACCCCGGTGGCGGCAATCGCGGCGGCCGCATGGTCCTGGGTTGAAAAGATATTACAGGAGGCCCAACGCACATCAGCCCCCAGAGCCGTCAGGGTCTCAATCAGAACGGCAGTCTGAATCGTCATATGCAGAGACCCCATAATCCGAGCCCCTTTGAGCGGCTTTAGAGCCTCGTATTTCTCCCGGATTGCCATCAAGCCGGGCATCTCATGTTCGGCAATCTGAATCTCTTTCCGCCCCCATTCAGTGAGCCCGGAATCAGCTACCATACAGGGTAAATCAGCAAATGGATCAATTTTAGAACTCATCTTTAACAATCTCCTTCAATAACAAAAATAGAGGGCACCCCCAAAAGGGTGCCCTCATAAAAATTCAACGTTCTAGCAACAACCTACTATCTCAAACATAACCTTTATCAAGGGCATACTTGATAAGATCGGCAACCGAACGAAATTTCATCTTACGCATAATGTTGGCCCGATGATGCTCAACCGTCCGCAAACTGATATAGAGAAGATCACCTATTTCACGACTGGTATTACCTTCGGCAACCATTTTCAAGACTTCCCGCTCACGATTAGTCAGATGCTCAAAGGGGAGCTTCTTGTTTTTACGATAAAACTTCATCAAATCTTCGGAAAAGTCAGCCACCAGAGTAGAAGAGATATAGGTCTCGCCATGCATAACCTGGTCAATGGCTGACAACAACTCATCATCACTGTTCTCTTTGAGCAGATAACCATCGGCACCGGCTGCAATGGCCGCATAGAGGTACTCTTTGTTATTATGCATAGTTAACATAATAACTTTGACTCCAGGCTGAGCCCGGCGGACCTCGGTAATCGCTTCAATACCCCGGACATTAGGCATCGAGATATCAAGCAAAACCAAATTTGCTCGATTATTATTGAGAAAATCAATAAGCTGCAAACCATCGCCAACTTCGCCAACAACCTCCAGATTATCTTCTTCTTCAATAATTTTTTTAATCCCCTGACGCAAAATCGCATGGTCATCAGCGAGTACGATCTTACACTTACCATCATCTCTAAACATCCGGCAACTCCTTGATTTTACAAAGCTTATGATTGCAACCAAGCATCCAAATTAAAACACTCGATTTATTCTAACTTCACAATTTTTACAATCTAACAGAAAACGATCTTTTTTACAAGTAAATCAAGATTATTTTTTCGGCAAAGTAAAAGAGATCTTACAACCATCTCCCGGATGACTAACCAGGGTAAATTTACCGCCCAGAATATGAACCCGCTGGGCCATACTGGCCAGCCCCAGACCAGCCCCAGAACGACCTTTTTGGGCTATATTCATATCGAACCCGACACCATCATCTTTTATTGAAAAACGAACTTCATCACCAGCAATTTCAGCCTCCAATAAAACCAGCGAAGCTTTTGCATGTTTGCCGACATTGTTAATCGCCTCCTGAACAATCCGATAAATATTGCGGGCGGCATCACCAGCAAAAATATCATCCAGATCAGGGACCGCGATCGATGCCTTAAGATTATTTAAAGCCGTAAAATTATTGACAAGATGAACCAGAGCATCACTCAACCCCAGATCATCCAGTATAACCGGACTTAAGTCATGCGAAAGACGCCTGACATCCTCAATGATTTGTGCAATAAACTGACGGGTTCTGCGACACTCCTCCTGCAACTCAACCTTATCGATATGACGCTCAACACTGAAAACCTGCATTTTCAATGCCGCCAGCGATTGACAGAGACCGTCATGAAGCTCATCGGCCAAAAGCCTTCGTTCATCATCCTGAGCCCGGAAAAGATTATTCGTAAGATCTTTTAAACGTTCCTGAGCAATGGCCAGATTGAGATCTTCTTGTCGATCTTCATCATAATCATTAAGCATTCCTAAAAGATAATCCTGCCCGGCCAGAGGAAATTGATACCACTTAATTTTGACTAAATTATTCTGGCCTTTATCCAGCCCAAGAGAGGCCTCGCAAGAATCTGGAATAACCCTCCTTGGAGCCCCCTGAGGATTATGCTGTAATGAGTTCTGCAAACTTTCAAGCAATGATTTATTTTGACAAAAACGTCCGAAATAGATCTTTTCACGAAAACCAGACAGTCCCCCGAAATAGCGCTCGGCAAGACGATTTACAAATTTTAGAGAGAGGAATTTATCGAGAACAATAATAGCTTCCGGCAGTGCCAGCAAAAGATCTTTTGCAAACGCTAAAGATTGACGTTCACGCATGAGCCGCTTCTCTCTGAACCAGAAGATGCGGCTCACAAAAAAACCTGCAAACAAAGAAATTGCCACCAAAGAGACCAACAGCCAGCAAGCCACCCAAACCTTGCTTCTGGCACTTAGCGCACGAAAAGCAAGAGCCTCCAAAAGGGCTTGAATTTTATCGCTAAAATCAAGTGTCAACACAAGATACGCAGAAGTTCCTGGTTGCAAGTTTTCCCGAGCCTGCCGGAGACTAATCAAAGATTTAAGCAAAAAAGAGATTTCCGAAGGTTCAATACCTGGAATATGTAATCCGGCGACGGATCCTCCTTTAACGAGCAGGTGTAATGCCGCCAATGAATCCCAGCTTCCAGAAACTGAACTATCGGCGTTCTTCGTTAACGCTTGCAAGCCTTTAATATCACCAGCATCCCGCTCCCGCTCGCTATCTAAGGCGACCCTTTGAGCTACCAGCAACTGACGACTTGCAATATCACTCTGACGTAGATAAAAGATCATAAAAAACAGAGTTATAATGAGCAAACAAGCTGCGCCAATGGCACCGCCCAAAAGCAACGACTCCTTAAATGAGCCCCTATAAAAGTGCCCCTCCATACAAATAATTCTCAAAAATATTTCAAAAAATTATATATCTATTCAGCCAACCTCTTGAAGTTACTAAAAAAGGCGTCGAACTTTGCTTCGCCCACTTCGAAGATGGATACCTCTAGGGCACTTCCTCACTTCGTTCAGGCGCAAGCTCAGCCCGCTTCGGGCTAAAAGCCCTCGCTGGAGGTCTGTCCCCACATCGAGACAGCTTGAAACCAGAACACGCTGAATAGTTACAAAAATATTAGTAATATATATCAATCGTAAACAGCATGTAATACTGTACAAATACGTCATAAATGCAGTAATGTCAACTCCTCATTTCTCCATATATGCGGAATCTATATTGGCAATACTTACGATAAGAAATCAGCCCCCCGACTGATAACCTCGCCACCAGGCAGTACGAGCAGTTCGGCATCAGGCAGAACGGCTCGCAAACGGGCACCATATGACTTCTCCACCAAGCGACGATCACAGACAATAATAATACCACGATCATCACGGCTACGGATCAAACGACCAACCCCCTGCTTTAACTTTAAAGCGGTTTGGGGAAGAGAGTAATCATAAAAAGGATTACCCCCGCAAGCCGCAATATACTCTAAACGAGCCATCAACACCGGCTCACTCGGAACCTTAAAAGGGAGCCTGACAATCACCAGACACTCTAGAGCCCGGCCTTTAACATCGACCCCCTCCCAAAAACTATCGGTGGCAAAAAGCGCTGTATTATAACTATTTTTCAGTTCATTAAGCAACCATTGACGCTGCCCTTCGCCCTGCATAAGGAGACGCACCCCGCGACGTTGTAAGGAGTCACGACAGATTGCCGCCGTCCGCTGCATAGCCCTATAGGAAGTAAAAAGGACCAGTGAACGCCCCCCAATCCGGGAGATCAAAGTATCAAGGAAAAGACCTAAAGCAGAGATATAGGAAGCCTCGTTAGGCAGAGGCAAGTCACTCGGCACCATGATCATGGCATTACGACGATAATCAAAAGGGCTGGCCAGAATCAGCGAGTCCAAAGTCCCGTTCCGACTACGCTCATCAAGACCAACGCGGGTCGTAAAAAAATCAAAAGAGCGTTCAACCGCAACTGTCGCCGAAACCATTACCAAAGTTTGTAAACGCTTATAGAGCATCTCTTCAAGTAGAGAACCTACCGCCAGAGGGGCGAGCACCAGTTTTAAATTACGCCGACGACCAGCCACCGCTTCGATCCAGGCAATAATCTCAGGCTGGCCACTCATTTTCAAAAAAAAACGCCCGATAAAATCGACCTGAGTCTGCAAACGACCGAGGGCTGCCTTAAACTCTCCGAGCCAAGCTGTAAAAAAATCCTCCGGCAGCAATTTCTCATGCAAACCTTTTTCAATATTACGCCCCAGAGACAAAAGGGCCTTAGTCACAGTTTGCGTTTCTTCGATGAAATTCTCAATCTTAGCGCCCAGGGTCAGCTTCCAAGCTTCACGACATCGCTGTTTATCAGTAACCCGAAGCTTGAAGGAACCCTCGACAACTTCATCCTGGGCAACAAAATCTGCAAGTAAAACCTCTCGCCAGGTCTCAAAATGATCATTAAGATCATTCAAAAGCATCAAGACAGCGGGTTCAGACTCACCTTCAACCTGGGCTGCCAGATTAGTAAGAAAGTTTGAGTGGGCATCACTTTTTCCTTTAACAGTTTTTCCATTTGCAAGCGCAAGTCCCTGAATAAGACGCCGCCGTAAACGGCGCAGCAAGCCCAACTCCGGCCGCCGTTGATGGGCCAGGCGATTAAGCAGCATCAGGAGACCAATCTGTGATATATTTTCACCCAGATAACCGGTCGCCGCCTCTTCAAGATGATGCACTTCGTCCATAACCAGAGCTTCATAACGAGGTAAGACTCCGGCATCAGAAGGAAATTGAAGATCGGCCATCAAGAGATGATGGTTGACCACCAGAAGTTGAGCTTTGGCGGACTCACGGCGAGCATTATAGAAAAAGCAGGGACCAAATTCCTGACAACGTGAGCTCAGACAGGCATCGGCTTCGCTGGCAACCATCTCCCAGGCAGCCGCGCTGGGCAGAGAGGGGAAATCGGCCCGCGAGCCATCAACCGTAGTCTGGGCCCAGGCCAAGACTGCTTTGAGTTCCTCATCAAGCGACTGCGGATCGACTTGCAACTCCTCGGCCAGCTCTTTAACCCGGCGCCGACAAAGATAATTTCCCCGCCCTTTAATAAGCGCGGCCTTGACCGGCAGCCCCAGATGTTGGGTCAAAAGCGGCAGATCTTTATTCAGAAGCTGCTCCTGTAGGTTAATCGTATTAGTTGAAACCACAACCCGCTGACCATGGCGGATGGCCCAGAGAGCCGCCGGAATCAGATAGGCAAGGCTCTTGCCCACCCCGGTGCCCGCCTCAGCCAGAAGAAAACTCTTCCGGTTAAAAGCTTCGACCACCGCCCGCGCCAGATCGGCCTGTTCCGATCTGAACTCGAAACTGGGTAGTGCTTTGGCCAAAGCTCCATCAGGAAAAAAATATTTGTTGATCATATCCGGCGCTAGAGGTTCTACAACCTCCACCACAACCGGTTCAACCACTGCGTAAACTTGAGTCACCAGATTATTGACAATCAGAAAAGCGATATCTTCGGAACCTAAAAGAGAGGCAACCCTTAAATCGGCATCGGAAGGCGTGAGGTTGCCGGAAGGGTGATTATGAATAACCACCTCACCGGCCTTAACTTGTCCCGTTAGAGCCGGCGTCATGTTCTGGTTACCACGAGCCAGAACCTTTGCCTGAACCACTTTGGCGGCTTCGCAACGACCCCGAAAAAAAACCTCGTTACCGGCGGCCCCGGCAATCTCCTGACGCATATAATTGACAACATCAGGGTGTAGATATTTATCTATCTTTTGACCGCAATCCACCTCAACCTGGGCCAAATCAGACGAGGCGAATAAAACCGGATCGGATAATTTAGTCATATAAATTAATCATGTAATTTCAAACCCACCAAATTCACCGATGACCGGATGCCAACTACTTTCAAGATCATCAACTCGAGCCCCCGGAGGGCCAGTGCCACACCATCGAAGAAGCCGTCGCAAAACCTCTTCGGAACCTTCCGCAACAATCTCAACCCGACCGTCAGCCCGATTCCAGACTTTACCACACAGCCCTAAACTTTGCGCCTGCGAACGGGTTGAGACCCGATACCAGACCCCTTGGACACAGCCGCTGACAATTACATGCAAGCGTTTTTCCATAATCCCATCACTTATCGAGGAGTCCAAAATTTTCATCAAGATGATAGAGCAAAGGGGTTGCAGTGGCAACCTCAAGATCGGCAACGGCCAAGGGATCCAGCTTTTCAATCAACATGATCAACGACCTGATCACATTACCATGGGCGACTAGTAAAACATTTTTACCCAGACGCAGATCTTCGCCAACCACCTGCTTGACGAAAGGGTGAACTCTGAGACCGAGTTCACAAAGACTCTCTCCGCCGGGAGGCCCTATTTCATAACTGCGATGCCAGAGATTATAAACATCTTTACCATAAAAAGCCTTAACCCGATCTTTATTGAGACCCTGTAGAACGCCATAACTCTTCTCAATCAAAACAGGATCTGGAATAAGCGGGGGATTAATTTCAAGCGCCTCAAGAAAAAGGGCTGCCGTTTCTCGGGTCCGAGAAAGGGTTGAGCTGTATGCTACATCAAACTTTAAACCCGGACACTTAAGAGCCGCCTCGGCGGCATCAGCCCGCCCTTTTGCCGTAAGCGGCACATCAACCGAGCCGGTAAATCGATTTTCCCGATTCCAGAGCGATTCACCGTGCCGCATTAAAACTAAAATTGACATAATTATTTCCTTACAATCGTGAAATCAAAACTTGATGCATTCGTAAAAAGTCTCGGGATGGCTAAGTAAAAATTTCGATATACAAGGAGTATTGGTTTTTCAGGCGCGAGACCATACATGTAGTATGTCGAGTGTCTGAAAAATCACTACAACGCAGAAGATCGGACTTTTTACGACGCCATCAAAACTTGAATAAAATACTAACGACAATAACGCAAGATAAAATCAACCAATGCCTGCCCCCCGTGACTGGCCTCACTGGTCAAAGGGTCAATTTTGGCAGATGGCAGAAGCAGGAGCTCTTTTTCCGGGCTGGCAAGTTCATCAAAATATTTATGGACCGTTAAACGATCGGCTTTGGCCGCGGCATCGACCTGCATTATCAACATAGGAGACTTGACTAAAGAAAGTTTTTTTGCGGTTTGGATCAACATCTTTTTGACTTGTCGCGACGAAGATGCGGGAGCGCTGGAATAGGAAAAAACAGAACCAGAAGAAGCTCTCAAGGGTGGCGTCAACTCACCTTTTTCAGTCTCAACCAGGGTCTCTGATGAAGGCTTTCGCAAGCTCCCAAAATCTGGAAACAGGGCCAGTATAGCAGCCATATCGAAGCCGCGAGCCGCCAACGACAACCCCAAAGCGATACCACTACCGACCCCGCAAATAATTACTTTAAGACATAGACAATCAATATAAGCATAAGCCTCATCGACGGCTCTCTGCCACTGCCCATACTCTCGATTTTCAAGATCCGCAACAACCGTTCCATGCCCCGGCAAACGCGGTACCAGCACCATAAAACCTCGCCGTCCTAAATAATCGGCCAAACCTTTCAAGCTCTGCGGGTTCGACAACCAGTCGTGGATCAGGACGATCCCGACTTTGGTCCCTGTGGTCCGATAGTTTACAAGATAAGAGCTTCCGTAAGCCAGCGGGCAGAGTTCAGGATCTTCTTGAAAAAGTTTGCGATCAGCAAGATATTCCTGTTCCATACAGCCTAAAAGACGTTTGGCCGTAAGCCGCCGCAAACACCAAGACGGCATCCAGGAGATTTGTCGCAGAAGACGCTGCAAAGCCGGGAGCGGCTCAATCGCATTGGCCATTACCAGAAATGGATTTTCGAGCCTGATTTTGTGAAAAGAGTCTCCGCAACACTCTTTTTCAAGCTCCAGGAAACGTAACCGAGGTTCGGATAAATCATGCAAAAAACCCTTTTCTCGCGCTAAGTCCAGCAAGTCGGAGACCCGGCCACCATCTTTTTCTAATAAAAGATCGACCTGCGAGCTCTGCAAACCCTGGTGGCAAAAGATACCATGCAGCCGGGCAGCCGAAGTTGCGGCCAGATATGCCCGCCGCCGGAAATCGATCTCTGTAAAAGTTCGGCCCGAGGTTTTATAAAGTAATGCCGCGAGAATATGATCGAGATTGACGGTCTCCAAACCGTAGATAGCTGTCATCGCAGCCTCGGTCATTTTCTGCAAAACCCGGCGACTCTTTTTATTGTCAATAAAATCCGGGGTTTTTGTACCAAAAAATTTTTCTACATAAGGTGCAACGGGCAGAGTTTCACCAAAACGGATATCAATATCAACTCCGGTCAACAGCATCGAACCTTCGACCATCAACTCCTCAACCATACGTGGAGATAACTTATCCTCCAACAGGTCAGAAAAGCGATTTAAAAAGGTGTCTGTGAAATGCAAAGGATAATATGAAACATTGACCGGAATGATATTGATACTTTCCGTAATCGAAGTTTCAGGAGAGAGGTCAAAAGTGTTTGCTAAAGAGACAAATTTTTCTGGTTCTAACTCTTTGAGAGCAAGCAGACGGCAGCGGAGAATTTCGGCCCGCCAGGCCAGAGCGGCGGCACCGGTTCGTGGTGGATGTTTGCCGCTCTCAGAGGTAATCATAAAGCTACCGCGGTCAATAACTTTACGATTTTTGACCATGCGCCCCTCCGGAAAAACAATCCAGGGGACACTTCCACCTACCAGGCTCTTGATAATCAGTTTATCGCGCTCGGGATCGCCAACCGAGACCGCACCAACCTGTTCCAGATAACGACCCATAAGACCGCTGAAAAGTTCGGGGGAAGCCAAAGACCAAACCGGCTTATCGAGAAGTTTAGAGATATGATAGGGAAGGAGCAGGGTTTCGAGACGGGTAAAGTGGTTAATAACAAAGATCGTACCACCAATTGGCAAATCTTTCTCATGATGAAGGGTAATCTTGGCCTTAGAGAAAGCGGTCAGGATTTTCAGGGCCAACCCGGTCGTCCGATAGGCGAGAAAATTCAACGAAAAATCCTATTTTTTCCCTTTAATCTCAAGCTCTGCAAAAAAATCCTGCCATTTGGCTTTACTACTCAAAGCTCCAACCGGACAGGCTTCGGCACAAGCCAGACACGACTTACAATCCTGGCTGGCAGGATCTAGATCGCTGCCGAAAAAAGAGACAATAGTATCCATACCGCGCTGGGCGAAATCAAGTTTATAACCTTTTTCAAGCTGCCCGCAAATATACACGCAACGACCACATAGAACACATTTTTTAGGCTCATAGACAAGGTAAGGGTGATTATCAATCAGTGCGGGGTAGTCGCGATCTATATGGCGCAACCGTTTCGTACGCAGTGGCTGATGCAGGAACTTGGCAATTTTTTGAAGCTCACAGCTATGATTTGAAATACATGTCCTACAGCTGCCGTCATTGGTCGAAACCAGCAGGCGAAAAGCCAGCTGGCGGAGCCGCAAAATCTCATCACTATCGGTTTTAACCTCCATTCCGTCACTGATCCGACAACGGCAGGAGGCCACCGGCCCGTTTTCACCAACAATTTCAACCATGCAAAGACGACATGAGGCTGGTGGATCATCCATACCTTCAATAAAGCAAAGGTTAGGAATATAGATATCATTTTCCAGACAAACAGGCAGAAGAAAGGCCCCGGCCGGGGCCGTAATTTTTTTACCATCAACCGTTATCGTAATCAGATTGTCACTCATGATTCTTTCTCATCCTTTTCCGTCAAAGGTTTAACACCTTGATCGGGAATCATATGAGGCGGAGAGACCCGCCGAACCGCATCATACTCTGGCGGACAGGCATAAACACACTCGCCACATTTAACACACTTTTCCTGATCGATCGCTTTTTTGCGATTACTGGTCGTAAAAATAGCGTCGGTCGGACAACAGGCAACACAGGCATCACACCCCCGGGCACACGGTTCAAGATCAATATAGAAGGCGATTAGAGGACGACACATTTTGGCCGGACAACGTTTTTCCTCAATATGCGCAACATACTCATCACGAAAAAAGCGCAAGGTTGTGAGAACCGGGTTAGGGGCAGTTTTACCCAAACTACAGAGCGAACCCTTAATTATAGCATGACAGAGCTCTTCAAGATCATCGAGCTCCTCCATAGTGCCTTCACCCACGGTAATTGAATGAAGAATATCGCGTAGATGGCGCGTGCCAATCCGACAAAAGGTACATTTACCACACGATTCACCTTGTGTGAAATCAGTAAAATAACGGGCTACCTCAACCATACAGGTATCCTCATTCATAACTACCAGGCCACCGGAGCCCATCATCGCACCAACTTTTTTCAAAGAGTCAAAATCGATAACTGTTCCCATCAGTGAAGTCGGCAGACAACCACCCGAGGGACCGCCGATCTGCACCGCTTTAAGCTCTTTACCATCCTTGATCCCGCCACAAACATCAACTACCAGATGCTCCAAAGTGACCCCCATCGGGACTTCAACCAGACCCGGGTATTCGACCTCACCAACGACCGAAAAGATTGCGGTTCCGGGACTATCAGCGGTGCCAATCGACCGAAACCACTGATGCCCATTGCGAATTATTGACGGCACCGTGGAGAGGGTTTTAACATTATTGATAACCGTCGGCAGACCATGCAAACCGGCCACCGCCGGATAGGGAGGCCGCGGTTGAGGCATGCCCCGGTTACCGGCAAGCGACTCAATCAAAGCAGTCTCTTCACCGCAAACAAAGGCACCGGATCCCTGAAATACCGAAACCTCGAGCGAGAATTCACTACCCAGGATATTACCCCCAAGAAGATTCTTCTCTTGCGCTTGAATAATCGCGCTCTCCATAATTGTAACCGCCAGCGGATATTCGGCCCGGATATAGAGCAAAGCCCGCTCAGCTCCGACCGCCAAGGCTGCCAGGGCAAGGCCTTCAAGCACCTGGTGTGGATTACTCTCAAGCAGGGTTCGATCCATATAGGCTCCGGGATCACCCTCATCACCATTGCAGATAACCAGTTTGGAAGATTTTTCAATCCCCCGGGCAATCTCCCATTTTAGGCCCGCCGGAAAACCGGCCCCGCCCCGTCCTCTAAGATTAGCGGCTTTGACTTCATCGAGAACCCAGGCGCTACCTTTTTCGAGACCATCCGCCAAAGAGTGATAACCACCAACCGCCAGGTAATGGTCTATATCATTAGGATCAATCAGACCGCAATGTTCCATCACTACCCGACTTTCATAAAGGTAGCGAGGATAATCCATCAGGGTCGGGAAATTCTCGTCAGCCTCTAAGGCTCCGATCAGATATTCATAACAGGGATCGCTGCCATCTTTCAGAAATGAACGCACTAAAATCCCGGCTTCACCGGCCCCAATTTTCTGATAAAGAAGTGGCGGAAAACCTGGATTTTGGATAATTACTAGAGGTTCGGCGTAACAGTGACCGAGACAACCAACTTTTCTGATCTCAGCCTCGACACCATTAGTTTTAAGCGCCTCTTCAAAACCGGCGATGGTCTCCAGGGCCCCCGCCGCCAAACCGCAAGTTGCACAACCTATATAGATCACCGGGCTTGACGACTCTTTCAGTTTTCTAACTTTTTCTTGAGCTTTTTCAGCCGCTGCCACCAGAAGCTCTTTGGGACTACTCATTGGCTGCCTCATTTTTCTCCAGTTCTCGTGCCGCCATCTCTCTATGCACTTCAATCTCGGTTATAATTCCCTCAACCTTACTCGGAGTCACATAGGCTTCAACCTTTTCACCAACCACCACGGCTGGGGCCAGAGCGCAACAGCCAATACAGGCAACGCGTTCCAAACTATACTCGCGATCGTCAGAGGTCTCCCCCTCTTTTATCTGCAGTCGCCTTTCAAAATTTTCCAGAATAATCTCACCCCCCTTGACATGACAGGCCGTACCCAAACAGACCTTGATCGGGTTACGACCCGGAGGATTAAAACGAAACTGGTTATAAAATGTCGCTATACCATAGACTTTACCGATACTTGTCTCAACATGAGCTGCAACCATATCCAAAGAGAGTCGCGGCAAATAGCCATGTTTTCTCTGGATTCCCTGCAAGATAGGAATCAACTGAGAAACCTCCTTTGCAAAAGTCGGTAACAACTCAACCACAGACCGTAATATATTGTATTCTTCGTCATCGATGGCCGCCCGCTCAGTCTCATTCAGAGCAGCCAGTAATTTATCCAACATTTTATAGTATTCTCCTCTGCCGGCACAACACCGACAACCAACAAAACTTGAATAAAAGCTAACGACCCAAGGAAGTGCCAATAATGCGCAAAATGGTCAAAAGCTTTCAAGCTGATTTCTAATTTGTGCGAATTTGTGTTCATTTGTGGTAAAAAAAGCGGAACCACAAATGAACACAAATGGTCACAAATAAGTTATATTTTTCATTTCCGGCTCTGCCGGATTAGACCTTAATTGAAAATTTTATAGAGTGAGCAATCCGACTTTTGCGCCAGAAATGACCGGCACTTATCTCCTAAAACCTGCAAGCGCTGACGTAAATGCAAAAGCTCAGAAACTACTTCATCATGATCGTCATAGCTGATTACTGCTAAAGTTCGGTAAACAGACAAAAAATCGCATTCAGGGCCCACCAGACAATCATCTCCACCACAGACAGTAATCAGATCACTGCGCATCGGGGGACAGATAAAATTGATACAAAGCGGGCCCTTTAAATCACCCAGCAGACAACCTTGAGCGTTAAAATAGAGACAATGGGCTCCCTTAACCTCAACCCCATCCCGATGCCGGCGAAAACTGTAACTGCCCCCGCCGGAACCTGACTGATCTATTTTCTGCTGCCTCTCAATTTTCAACTCAGCGATAATTCCAGGTGCGAGCAAAGAACGCTCAGGACTCTCACCCTCAAGACGGAAGATATCTCCTGCCCCCCGGTGACAACAACCGGGATAGACCCCCTCAAGCAGATCAATCGACTCTGCAAAAGCTTCGGGTAAACGCCCGATCACTTGCTGACAGTTACGGCAATATTCACCCAGATAAGATGAAAAAAAAGGATTAAGACAACCGACCACCTCTTTATAGGCCGCCAGACGCCATTTATTATTGACCGACAAAGAGAACTCAAGCCCCCTGATAAGATCATGCGATTATTCATATTTGCCGATGACTGCTAACCGACCAGTGTCTGTTTGTCAAGAATTTTATAAGACAAAAAAGTAGCTGACACACATACTAAAAGTTTAAAAACCGAGACAACTGTAATTTTTTCCCAATCTCATTTAAATTATTTACTTGCTCTTTACAACCTGAACATTATATGATAACACCCAACGTGTATGATACCCATTTAACGTAAGCTGGCAAGTTCTACAAAAAACCAAAAACTTTCAGGAGCACTCTGTTATGATTAAAATCGAAAAACACAATGAATATTACGAAAAATACTTGGCCGATCTCTCTGAACACATGGATAAACCGCAGGAACAGGAAAATCCGATTCATGTTGGTGAAAAAATCAAACATATGCGAGAGACCCAAGGTTTATCTCTGGCTGAACTGGCCCAGAAAACTGGCTTTGAACTCTCAATGCTGGAAAACATTGAACAGGAGAAAATCACCCCGCCTCTAGGCACCATGATCCGTCTCTCACGGGCTCTTAATACGGTGATGAGCTCTCTCTTTTCCAACCAGCAAGAGAAGAAAAGCTACAGCATTATGCGGGTCAGCGATCACAAGACTGCCCCTTTGCCTTCCGGCCGGGCCAGCTACCATAGCTACATTCCGCTGGCAGCTGATCTTGAAGATCGCCACATGGATCCCTTCATCGTTAAATTAAACCCGGGAAAAGCCAAAGATGTGGTTCCTTCAGTCCATGATGGTGAAGAGCTCATCTATGTTATCGATGGAGAGGTAAAAATTGTGATTGAAGATCAAGTCGAGATTCTTTCATTAGGAGACACCCTCTACCTTAAGTCCACCACCCCTCATATTGTTATCACCAACACCGACAGACCGGCCCTGATTTTGGCCGTCATGTACAGTGAATAAGTTTTTTTTAAGATCATAAGGTGGGCTAAAGCCCGCAACCAGAGCACAATCCAAGATAGAAATTAAAAAAACCACAGAGTTCACAGAAGACACAGAGAAAAACCGATTTCTGCCTTTCTCTGTGATTTCTGTGGTAAAAAATTTCTTTTTTTGTAACTATTCAGATAACCCGCAGAATCAGAGAATCAGGGGACACAATCCCGATTTCCTATGGAGAATCAGGTCATGTCCCCAGTTTCTGCTGAATTTTATCGACATATTTGTTGTTATGAAACACTATGCTGAATAGTTACCTTTTTTTAAGGAAAACGTTCTGGAGCAAGTTGCTAAAAACACCAAACCACCATGCTGAATCTTGCCTCTCTCTGCTTTCCCGATCATGAAAAAAGCTGTTTTTATTGCTGCCCTCCGATCCGCAATCCAGAAGCTGACCCCCTCGATGCAATCGCAGACAAACAAGCTCTTTTACGAAACAACAGTAAAGATTTGCAAAAAAATCTATCCACCCCACATGAAATTTCGGGTATGGAGTGCTGGGGTTTAGGGTTTCTTGATGACCAAGAGAAACAGGCAGGATGCCTTCTGCACCCTTTACGCCATCAGGGTCGCGACCTGCGCCACCTGACCGGCTACCAGTTTAAATGCGCTAACGCCCTCTGCCAGGAAGCCCTGATTTTTGCCGAGCTTTCCGAAACTGAACAAAATTTCTGTCTTGCTTTATGCCAGGACATGGACTCCTTCCACTACTCCAGCCGAAGCAATCCCCTGATGCAACTCCTCGCTTGGGACAAGGATATGGTCCAAATTGTAATCAGAAAAAGTTTAGATGATACCATCACAAACCAGAAAAGCAATCAAACCAAGCAAGATTCAGGTCCGACAAAAAATCGCGAAACCTTCATTGCCAAACATGAATTCCTTTGGCAAAAATTAGATTTTCGTCTTGATAGCTATCTTTCTCTAAAAATCAGCGAACGCAAAGGATTCAACTTCTTACGCAATAATTTAGATGATTATATAAGACTAAGAAATGATTTAATTTCAGAACTCAAGAAAAAAACAACCTTAAGCATCGCTTCCGCCCCTCCTTTAATACCCGTCCATAAACTTAAAATCCCTTTAAACCTATCACGCCTGCTCAAATTTGGGGCCGATCTCTGGGAGCTGCCTTCCGGCAGCGAAAAAGAAATTTTTCAAACCATTGAAGATAAGTTAAAAAACTTTTAAGAGTTTGCTTTTCTTCTTAAACTTCGTGTAGATAAATACCGAGATAAACGGGACAAAATATCACCATTCCGAATAAGTTTTGCAAATTCTTTTAAGAAACACCATCAAAAAGACCAGAGTAACGGCAAAAACTCTAAAGGGCAGCAAAGAGAAAATTATGACTTACCAGCAACGTGAACAACTGGCCCTCTATGGTCGCCGTCTCCTAGCCGACCATTTAACTACCGGAACCGGGGGCAATATAAGTATCGCTTTAAGATCAGCTTCCCGAATCGCAATCACACCCTCGGGGATCTCCTATAATGAAATTGAAGCCCAGGATATCAGCCTGCTCGACTTTAACGGCCGCCACCTGGAGGGCCGGCAACCCTCGAGCGAATGGCATCTCCACCTCAATCTCTATCACGCCCGCCCCGAGATCAATGCCGTAGTTCACACCCACTCCCGTTTCGCGACAACCTTTGCCCTGCTCCACGAACCCCTGCCCGCCTGCCACTATCTGATCGGAATAGCCCGAGCCAAAAAGATTCGCATAGCCCCCTATGCCACCTTCGGCACCAAAGAACTGGCCCAGAAAACAATTGCCGCCCTGGGCCAGGAAAACTGTATTCTGATGGCAAATCACGGTCTTTTAGCCGTCGGAGAAGAGCTTAGCCAAGCTTACAACACGGCCCTTTACATTGAGGAGGTGGCTGAACTCTACTACCGGGCCCGCTCTCTGGGAACTCCGGTTTTGCTCAGTGATAAAGCTATGGATGAAGCCCTGGAACGTTTTCGCAGCTATGGCCAATCTCCAGCTAAGCCTCCAGAATCTTCCTTAATACCTGAGAGAGATGACTTTATTTAATTTAATCTTGCAATATCATATCGATTGTTTTATGCAAAGATGCAATTGGCAACCGTCTCAACCTCCTGAAATACATAACCCCCCACAATCCTGATAAAAAGTACGCAAAACAGTGCTTAGCACTTTTGTAGAAAAGTCACGAACAGGATTTAACAATTAGGAAACATTTAACCAATGAATTTCACTAACTATCTTAATATGCCCAAAGTACAAACCGCTGGAACTTTTATTTTCCTGCTGGCCCTGGCCCTGCTTCTGGGAGCCTCAATGCTGGCTTTTGTCGGCGAGGTAAAGGATAAATCAAGCACTAGAAACAATTTCCCGATTATGAGTTATAACATTACCCGTTCGACCTGGATCTGGATTTTCATCTTCGCAATTTCAGGCGGCACTACAGTTTTCTTACCCCAAACAGCAACGCTCACAAAATCCAACCCACTTTTGATTACAGCCATTTGCAGCAGTGTTGCACTACTCTTTTATTTAATATATCATTTCTCTGCAAAGATCATAAGAAGTAAGTTCCTACACGCACCCCTCGCCTTTTTTGCCACCGGTAGCGCACTTGGAGCCGCCAGTTTCTGGTACCTTCCCCATATCTGCAACGCCTGGTTTCAGAACGTTGACAACCTGGCAACAGCTCAAGAGATCCTCTTCTGGTGGTTGGGACGGGTTGAAATCGCCTGCTTCCTGCACTTCTTCCTAAACTCAATCGGTGTCGCGGCGCTCTTTTTCATGCTTGCTAATGCCGCCGAAAAAGAGAAGAAACGCAAACAGTCCCGAGATTACTATTTTCAAGCAGCCGGTTATGCCGGACGCTGGCTCTTAAGCGTTGTAACTCTCCAGGCTCTACCACTGACCTGGATTTTCTACAACAAGGTCGGCACCAATCCGGCTCTACTTTTGCACAAACCTGAAGTTTATTGGCTTGCAGCGATGCTCATAAGCGCCCTTATGGGTTGGCTCCTGCTTATTAAAATCACTAAAGATGGCCTGGTAAACCGCCGGGCAACCTTGATTATTGCCCTCTTCTTTATCATCAGCTTGAGCCTTTTTCACTTCAGCCCTTTGCAACAGGTAAACACAACGACTGCGGCCTTAACCCAAAACCAAGCAAAATAAATAAAAGTTTCCAAAATCGATAAAAAACACTAAAGTTTTTCTCCTATGCCGTCGATAAACTTTTGGATAAGGGAGTCTACTCATGAATGTAAGCGCCAGCCCAGGAATTGTCACTGACTTTTATAGCCAGATGACAACAGTGAGAGATGCAAACTCTCAAGCCGCCGCGCCCAACTCTGAAAACCGAGCTGAAACAGAAACATCCGAAGCCGCTGCCGATAAGACCAGAGGAAATAGCAACGCTGCCAAAGGCCCGCTTGATGAATTAAACGCCGATGAACAACGGATAGTTGATGATCTAAAAAAGAGAGATGCCGAGGTTAAAGCCCACGAGCGGGCCCACATCGCAGCTGGAGGCCCCTATGTCAGCGGCGGTGCCAGTTATGAATATGAGAGAGGCCCCGACAACCAGAACTACGCGGTTGGCGGAGAAGTCAGCATTGATGTCTCAGCCGAAAACACTCCGGAAGCAACTATCCGCAAGATGCAGGTCGTCAAACGAGCCGCTCTGGCTCCGAAAGACCCCTCCGGTCAAGATCGCTCCGTAGCCGCCCAGGCCACTCAAGCAGAAGCCCGGGCGCGAATAGAGCTCCAGAAAGAGCGTAGTGCCGAAACTGCTGAAAAAGATGAAGCAAACTCGAGCCCGGAAGAGATAACGGCATCGACAAATGACAATCGACTTGGCCGCCAAGCCGCAGAAGCCTACCGGCAAACCGAAAGCACAACCAACCCCTTTTCTGCAACTTCAAACAGTTCCAACTTCAGCGCTTCAGCTTGATTATAGAACCCTTCAAAAATCTCATAAAACAGAACCACTCCCCCAGCAACCAAAGAAATCATCCATCAGAAAGTTAAAACCTATTTATTGACAGTTGCATTCGCACGGGTCTTTATGGTAGATGCCGTTGGCATTTTTCAAACCTAACTATTCTTCCAAACCCAAGACCCTGAGCCAAGATGACATCACCAGAACCTGAAAACCTCTCTCTCCCCGAATCCGTGCGCCATATCTCAATCATGGACAAAGAGATCTATCTCGTCGGTACGGCCCATGTTTCACAAAAAAGTGTAACTGAGGTAAAAGAGACCATCCAGATCCTGAAACCGGATACGGTTGCGGTCGAGCTCTGCCCGCCCCGTTACCAGGCCATGACCAAACCGGAACATTGGCAGCAGATGGATATTGTCAAAGTCATCAAAGAGAAAAAAGCTCTATTTCTCCTGGCTCAACTTATTTTAAGTTCATTTTATCGGCGTCTCGGCCAGCAGCTTGGAGTTCAACCCGGAGCTGAAATGATGGCCGGCATCAGTGAGGCTGAAGCCATCGACGCCGAACTCGTACTCGCCGACCGACCCATTGATATCACTTTAAAAAGAGTCTGGGGTTATCTCGGTTGGTGGCAGAAGATGAAGATGATCTTCCATCTTTTGGCCGGAGTTATTTTCTCTGAAGAGATCGATCCCGAGATGGTCGAAGAGATGCTCAATCAGGATCAGCTTGAAACCCTGCTGACTGAATTTACTGCCGGTTTTCCTGAAGTCAAACGCCGCCTGATTGATGAAAGAGATATCTTTTTGGCCCAGAAACTCCGGCAGGCACCTGGTCAATGCATCGTCGCCGTCGTTGGTGCCGGCCATCTTGAAGGCATTACCCGAGAGATTAAAAAAGAGACATCACTTGGCCCAATTCTTGAGTTGCCACCCAAATCACCTTGGATGAATATTATTAAATGGGCTATTCCCGGCTTGATTATCGCCATGATTATTGCTGGTTTTTTCCAGGGTGGTGGCCAACACACTATGGAATCGATCTACATCTGGCTTCTGGTTAATGGTGTCCTGGCAGCCGTTGGTGCGGCTGCGGCCTGCGGCCACCCTTTGACCGTAATCTCAGCCTTTTTTGCGGCTCCATTAACCAGCCTTAACCCCTTGGTAGCCGCCGGCTTTGTTTCTGGACTGGTTCAGGCCTGGGTCAAGAAACCAACCGTTGGCGATCTCGAAGATCTACCAGTTGCAATTACCACCATCAAAGGTTTCTGGCACAACCCGGTCAGCCGCATCCTTTTAGTCGTTGCCCTTTCAAATTTAGGCAGCGCGCTCGGCACCTTCATCTCCGGCAGCTGGATCGCAGCCCGCCTTTTTTAGTACCTTACAGAACATTTTCTTGTTTTAAAAATAAGAAAATGTTCTAATAAGAATACTTATTTGCGGGCGCCCTAATTAAATTTTTAGTTGCGAACCTCAAGCCCGCATTAGGTCAAAGCCATGGCACAAAAGATCATCTGCAACAATAAAAAAGCCCGCTTCAACTTCACCCTTCTGGAAAAGTTTGAGGCCGGAATCGTCTTGGTCGGCACCGAGGTCAAAGCCTTACGCGAAGGCCGTGGCAACATGAATGACTGCTACGCCCGTATCCACGGCAACGAAATCTTCCTCGAACATTTCCATATCAGTCCCTATTCGCACGGCAACATTAATAACCATGAGCCGCTACGCCCCCGCAAACTCCTCTTTCATAGGGATGAGATCAAACGCCTGATCGGCAAAGTCACGATAAAAGGCTTAACTCTGGTTCCGACTAAAGCCTACTTTTCCCGCGGCAAGGTCAAAATTGAAATCGCCCTGGCTCAAGGCAAAAAACTCTATGACAAACGTCAAGACCTCAAACAAAAGGCCGTTAAAAGAGATACCGAACGTGAGTTTCGTGATCGCTAAAACAACAAACGTAATCGTCATTACAGCCAGTCGCCCTTAAAAACGTCCCCACTATCTACCAATCCACACGGCAAAGTTTCAAATCATTTTCCAAGCCCCCAACAAATTGTCGCTTTCCAGCTTGCCAAATCACATCAGAGTTGTTATATTATTTAGCAGATGAAGCGCTGATACAACTATCGGCAAAAAGAATTACCACGAGAAGGGGGTGTCCTGGGTTCGACGGGAATACTAAGCGTGGGGCGGCATGTGGAGCTTTCAGATAACTCCTTAAACTGACTGAAAACAACATAGACGCCGATAATAGCGACTACGCTCTGGCTGCATAGCCAGTGCCCGACCAGCTGACTTCCGCTAAGCAGGACCCGGGTATCATTTGAGTGGGATAGGATGGTGATTAGTTTCCGGTTACCGTCCGAAATTAAATGGAAAATCGCCGACTTAAGATCCCGACCGGAGGAGCTTAGGATCGGTTAAATTAAAATCCGCCTAAACATGTAGAGGCCCTGACGTAAAGGTTTTCGGACGCGAGTTCGATTCTCGCCACCTCCACCAATAGTTACACTAGTATTTGATTTTATTGATAATGCTAGTTTGCAAAGCCTATAGATTACTTGTGTGGTACACAATCTGGTACACACGGGGGATTTATGGGCTTTTCTTATTTGTGCAAAAGGAATAATTGTTATTACTTCAGAATCAGAGTTCCAAAAGATTTAACACCTCATCTTAACCGCAAAGAATACGGTGGTCCCCAAAAACTGGACAATATGTTAAGCTATAGATCACTCACAATTCAAGGAGATGATCGATGAGCAAAAAGAGAAAGCAGCATAGCCCAGAATTTAAAGCAAAAGTGGCTTTAGCG
>Ga0307990_1000656_pt1 | contig 30394 bp, 25 predicted proteins | sample EllFjometagen129_FD_203168 | JGI IMG/M metagenome (GOLD analysis project Ga0307990, IMG submission 203168) | Marine microbial communities from Ellis Fjord, Antarctic Ocean - #129 | ecosystem: Environmental > Aquatic > Marine > Unclassified | place: Southern Ocean | collected 2014-10-08
TTGAATTATCAACTCCGAGGGCCTTTTCTTCGTAGGATCTGAGTGATAAACCGTTTCCGAATTGCTCATAGAAATTTCCGGCGGTGATTTCGAATCCATCGGCCGAGAATTGTGCCCAACGGTGAGGAATTCCCAATCCGTCATTTCGTCCGTCTTCTCCGGGAAATCCGGCGAGTGTATTCAGATAGGCTTCATACCGCAAACCCGCAGAGAAATTTCCTTTAGTGTAAGAAAAATTTGCATATGAATTCATTAAAAGCAACTCATCCGGTGAAACGGCATTAATTGTGCTATCGCTGATATAATACTGGAAATCCCCTTGAAAATTTCCGGTAAACCGACCGTCTTGAGCAAATGCTTTGATTGAAAATAACACGAGTAGGGCGGGGAGATACCTTATAATCGTTTTCATCCGTAAAAAATGTTTTTCTGCATTGCAGGTTTATTATTTTGTTTCTGATAATTTTAATAACTCCTCATATACTTTTTCTTCATCACCTACCATAAATGAGGTGTGTTGCCAAACGATATTTCTGTCAGCATCAAGCAGAAAAGTATGTGGAACATTAATGACATTCATTGCACGTTTAAGATCTGAATTAGTATCGATATACACATCAAAATCCCATGCTTTTCCATTCACAAAAGGAGCAACGCGGCTTACGCTTCGTGCATTATCAATAGAAATAAGAATAATTTTCACGCCGGTTTCATCTTCCCAATCAGGATAAAGCTCATTATAAGTGCTTAGTTCCTTAACGCAAGGCTTGCAATATGTTGCCCAAAAACAAAGCAAGACAGGTCCATTATCTTCATTGACAATCACATCGGTTGATTGTACGGTTTGTTGGTCAAGTGTTTTAAGTTGTACTGATGGGATTTCCTGAGCTGAAGCAGCACTGATAATTGCAAAGAAGCTAATTAGTAAAAATAAATATTTCATCATTCAAAGTTTTTGTTTTGTGAATTATGGCAAATATTGCACCAAAAATAAAAAAAGCCTGACAGAATCGTCAGGCTTTTTTAAAAGTTATTTATTTTAAAAGAATTATTTTAGTTGTGGAGACTGTTTCGTTATGAATAACTTTTACAATATATGTGCCGTTTGGCATATCATTCAGGTCAACAAGGTTTAGGTCTTTTGCATTGTTAATATTTAACACTACCTGACCGAGTTGGTTTATAATCTGAATATCAGCATTGTTTGCATTTGTAATTTTTAAAATTCCCGTACTTGGATTTGGATAAACATCCAATTCTGAATTAAATGCAGTATTCGCAGAAACTAATGTTTGAAGTTCAGTAGATGCAGCTTGCAGTATTTCACGGTTATTCACATTGCTGTCCCATTTTGACACCCATGCAATCAAAGTGCATTCTGTTTCGTCCCATGAACCATTCACAGTATAGGTGTAGTTTTCTGAGAATGTGTCATCGGTTATTGTTGAAGTAAACACATCGTCGCCAAAGGTTTCTGAAATTGCATCGCGCATTACATGATTGTGAATATAAGTTCCGGTAGCACCGGCTTGATCACCTTCAAGTCCATCTTCCATAATGTAAAGCCCTAATCTTAAATCACCTGTGAAATCACCGTGGAATGTACCACTAATATCTACATTCAACTCTCTGCTGTTTGTGTTAAATAAACCATCAATATTCAAACTAATAAAGGCAGGCGTATTTAATCTTTCATTAATTAAATCAGGAGTATAGCTTGCTGAGGGGAAGAAAACCGGACCCGGGTCATCATCAGGAGATAGAAATTTACGATCAAGCATAATTGCCGGAGCATAAGTTGAGCCACCTGCATTAAAGAACGTCAATAATTCAGTGTTTTCAGGTATAGTATAATCATCAGTATAATACCCTGCATGGTGAGCAAGCCAGATAACATTATTTTCACCAGTTAGCCAGTTAGAAATATCATCATGAGCAGCTGGACAGTTAGGACAAACAGCAGTTGTGAAGTTTTCAAGCAATACAGTTCTGGTTACTGGCGAAGCGTTTAACATTAAGTTATGGCTCATTTCATTGTTATCTGTACCATCTGCAACGCCATTCGGGTTTGATACGGTTACATTAATGACATAATTACCATCATCCGGGAGGTTAACCGGAATATCGTGTGTAAATTCGTGCGTGTCACCGATTGGAGTATTAATTCCGGTTACAGTGTATGTCGTAACATCTGCACCACCGTCAACATTATAAGTGACATCGTAACTTGTCAAGTTATTTGTTCCAAGGTTTTTAATGATACCACTAACTGAAATATCAGTTACGGGGATTCCATATTCTACCATGGTAATTTCTTCTAAAGAAATTTCCTCAGTAGGGCAACCATTACCAATACCATAAACAAATTCTTCGTTGTTAAAAGTGCCGCCGGACGCAATGTCTGTGCCGTTGTATTCAACAGTATAGCTACCCGTACCATAAGAACAGCAAATTCCATCACCGAATGCATCATAAATTGCAAACATTTAGCAATCGCTACTGTTTACGGAATACGATTCATTAATTGGTGTATTGTCACCATCAGTATAAGGACCGCCGCTGCCTACTAGATCCGAGGTAACAGTGTTAACAAGCTCCCATGTTGTTTCTGAGCCGTAATCGTCAGGAACAACAGTAATGTCAATTGTTGCATCACCTTTTACAGTAAGAGCATTCGCTTTCCGTGCAATTGGAAGCACTCCATTTGCTTTTTTCAGCTTTGGAGAAATTTGTGTTTGGGCAAATGCAGGCATCATAAGGCTTGCTACCACAATTAGCGTAAGAATTTTTTTCATAAATCAATAATTTTAATTTCACTTGAGATTAACCAAGGCAATATTAACATATTTTAATATAGAATTGACAAGAAAATTTGCTTGTGAGTTTGTTATTATAGAAGAACACCCTTGGATACAATGAACGGGTGCTATTCTTCGGTGAAAACTTGTCTTAAATGAACAATAATTTGAAAGCATATTGAAAATATGATTACATTTGCAATGAATATGATATTAAACTTAATGATATGAAAACAATTTACACAGTATTTTTAACAGCAGCCATTTTTGCTAGTAGTGTTTTGCAGGCTCAGAGTTTGCAGATTTTAACTCTAGACGATGTTGATGTTTCCTGCACAGAGCAGACCTATACCGGTAATATAACTGATAATTTTAATACCATTATTGAAGAGTTAAAAATTAAAAACACATCAGGCACTGACATTGAGGTTGTTGTGAGGAAGGAATATATTAGTGTTGTGGACAGCACATATAATGATTTTTGTTGGGCAGGTACTTGTTTGACAGGTGCTGTAATGCAATCCAACAATATGACTGTTGCAGCAGGAGCAGAACAGGAAGATTTTGATATCCATTATCATTGCCAGGGCTTTGAAGGAACAACAACCATTCGCTATACCGCTTTTGATGAGAACAATCCAAACGACTCTGTCTATTTTACCGTGAATTTTACTGTTGAAGGAAATGCTGTTGAGAATCTTAACGGAAATATTTTAGTCAGCGATATTTATCCAAACCCCGCTAATAATATTGCAAAATTAGATTTCAACCTCCAAGCCAATCAAAAGTTGCAATGTGGTGTTTACGACATGTTGGGCAAACTTGTTTACAACGAATCTGTGAATGGGCAGGGTGCAATTGAAATTCCGGTAAAAAAATTGCCACAAGGAACCTATTTCTGCCGCTTGATTTTGGATGGCGAATTGGTTGAAACACAGAAATTAATGATACAATAATTATATTATCCCGTTTCGGCGGGAATTTTTTATGAATTCTAAAGAATTTGGAAATCTTGGCGAAGAGATGGCACGTGATTTTCTTGCTTCACGTGGTTATAAAATCCTTGACAAAAATTGGCTGTTTAAGAAAAAAGAACTGGACTTGGTTGTTATGTCCGATGAATATCTAGTATTTGTTGAGGTGAAAACTCGAATGGATACCACACTTGAAGATCCAACCAAGGCAATTACAAAGACAAAAAAACGACACCTCATCGACGCCGCTAATGCCTATATTCGTGAGCATGATATTGATATAGAAGCACGCTTTGATGTCATTACCGTACTTTTGGATGAGCATGGTGCGCCAACATTGCAGCATTACGAATCTGCAATTATTCCTGAATTATGATACAAATTCCTGGTTTTTCTGATGTTGAAAATGCATCAAAACGAATTGCTCAATTTGTGCATAAAACCCCGGTATTAAGTTCAAAATCATTGAATGAAATTGCAGGTTGTGAGTTATTTTTCAAGTGTGAAAATTTTCAGAAAGTCGGTGCGTTTAAATTTCGTGGAGCAACAAACGCAGTACAAAATTTACCGAAAGATGAATTGTCAAAAGGAGTTTGCACTCACTCTTCTGGAAATCATGCACAGGCTTTAAGTCTAGCGGCAAAACAAGCCGGTGTACCCGCATATATTGTCATGCCGAAAAATGCACCACAAGTAAAAATTGATGCCGTTAGAAATTATGGTGCTGAAATATTTTTTTGTGAACCCACACTCGAAGCGAGAGAAACAACACTGAAAAAGGTACAGGAAAAAACAGGCGCAAGTTTTATTCATCCTTACAATAATTTTCATGTAATAGCAGGACAGGGAACCGCTGCAAAAGAATTGTTGGAAGAGGTCAACGATATAGATGCAATCGTTGCTCCTGTTGGTGGCGGCGGCTTAATGAGTGGGACTGCAATTGCGTCAAAAGCTTTGTATTCCAACATAAAACTTTACGGTACCGAACCAAAAGCTGCCGATGATGCAAAACGCTCGTTGGATGCTGGAAAACTTATTCCTTCAGTGTCGCCAAAAACAATGGCGGATGGTTTGCTGACTTCCTTGTCGGATGCTACTTTTCATGTGCTAAAAAATCATTTGACAGATATTCTTACTTGTAGTGAGGAGTCAATTGTACTTGCAATGCAATATCTGTACGAGCGAATGAAAATTGTTGTTGAGCCGAGTGGTGCTGTTCCTCTAGCCTGTGTGCTGGAGAACAAGGAAGTCTTTAAAAAGCAGCGAATTGGCATCATTATTTCAGGGGGAAATGTTGATGTGCAAAAATTGCCTTTTTGATTGCGATTTTTATTTTATCGAAGAATAACGAAATAAAATTTGTTTTTTCTAAAAAATCCCTAACTTTGATTCGGAAACCAATTATTTTTATTATGAAAAAAATATATCTTTTTTCTTTAATCATGCTGCTTTCAGGAGTGTTTATGTATAGTGCAGCACAAGATTGCACTCCCGACCCTACAGTTGAAGACACTGCAAATCCTGGAGAAGTTGTGCCTTTGCCTTTACCAGATGCAATTCAGTTTGAAAATTATGACTATACGGTTACAATTATTCCACCGGATTCTTATGCGGGTTTCGATGTTATTCATTCCATTGTTATTGATTCTGTGGTTGGTTTACCTCCCGGAATGAACTGGTATAAAAATGAAGAAGAATTTTTAGTGACAAACCCGGACACCAGATATTGCGTGAATCTGTATGGCGAACCCACCGAGCAAGGTGAATTTCCAATGATTTTATACATCACTCCATACATTGATTTCTTTGGAACTCCTATTGCATCAACGCAACAAGTTGATGATACTTCCATGTCTATTTTTGTTGATGCCCCAGTTGGGTTACCTAAAAGCATTGATGTGTTTAGCGCAAAAGCAGCATTTCCGAATCCGTTTTCTGAACAGACTCAAATAGAGCTTGAATCTGCTCAGCAAGGAAATGCGAAATTGGAGGTGTATAATGTGTTGGGAAATTTGGTTTACAAGGAAGATTTAGCCGTTAGTCTGGGATTGAATCGGTTTCATTTTGCCGGAAGTAATTTATGTGCAGGAACGTACATTTATTCGATACAGTTGAATGGGAAAAAAGAAATTTTACGATTGATGAAGTCAAGATAATGAAATTGAATTTATTGATTAAAGCCATCCGCTGGTTATCGGATGGCTTTTTTATTTGTCATATTCGTAAGGAATTACATCAAATCGATATCCTTGTTTTGTGCACCACAACGACGCTCCAAACAAAAGTCATTGATAATTAATAAGTTAGATTTTAAATCTTGGGATTTGGGTCATGTAAAAGCAATTTTTGATACCAACGAAGACATTTATATAGAATATTCTTTCATCCAATAATCTCTAATTTTTGTCATAAAATTTGCAGAAAAGGCAAATTTTCCGCCAAAAACTTCTATATGTCTAATTTTCAAACCCGGGTTACGCTCGTCCCTCGCTTACCCGGGCTATTAAAATTTGACCCTTTCAGGGTCTTTTAACTGGTATGAAAATTACATATTTTAAATTTCCGAAATCAATTGCTCCCCAACCAACCTTAACACTGAAAAACCTTGTCATTCCAAACCGCTGGCAAGCGGGGAGGAATCTCAAAAGCATTGTCGGACAACAATAAATTACATCAATTTTTTAAAAAAAACAAAATTTGGGTCATGCAATGCACAAAACAGGTGGCTTTTTTATTTGTCATATTCGTAAGGAATTACATCAAATCGATATCCTTGTTTTGTTAAAGTTTCGAGCGTTTTGGGTAAAGCTTTCAACATATTGGGTGCAGCTTTTTCTGAATCGTGAAAAACAATAATTGAACCGGGTTGGACAAAATTCACCACATTTCGATAGCATTTATCTGCAGAGATTTTTCGGTTGTAATCATGACTTAAAACATCCCACATTACTATCTGAAAATAATTTGTAATGCGTTTGGCTTGTTTCACCCGAATTCTTCCGTAAGGCGGACGGAATAATTTTGTTTTTAAGAAACGGGCTGCAAGTTTAACGTCTTCAAGGTAAATGTCTGTACCAGTACGATAACCTTTTAAATGGGAGTAGGAGTGGTTTCCCAGCCGATGTCCTTTTTTTAGGATATTTTCAATTAAATCAGGATGATGTTCAGCATTTCTTCCCAGACAAAAGAAACTTGCTTTTGCATTGAATTTATCCAGGATTTCAAGCGTTTTGCTTGTTACTCCAGGAGTTGGTCCATCATCAAAAGTAAGGTATAGCACCTTTTCCGTTGTTGGGACGCGCCACAAGTGATTTTGCCAGGGTGTATTTTGGATGAAATCCGGTATTTTATTTAACATTATTTGGCTATCTTTTTGCTATCTAATCTAAAAAACAATCATAGTAAACTGTTTGTAGCAAAGATACAATTTGAAATTCAAATATGAAAAGAGGAATATTTTTTAAATAAATGTTTGGATTTAAAATAAAATTCATATTTTTGCAGTCCCTAATGGGAATTTGTCCGATGGTGTAATGGTAACACAGCTGTTTTTGGTGCAGCCGTTCAAGGTTCGAATCCTTGTCGGACAACAAAAAATTGACCTGTGGTGTAATTGGCAACACGCAAGATTCTGGTTCTTGAATTTTAGGTTCAAGTCCTAGCAGGTCAACAAAGGAAACCACTCAACGAGTGGTTTTTTTATTGCGCCATTAAATTACATCCCCTAATTTCACTGTTGTCCATGCGTCCCAGCACTTCAAATCCATTTCCACTTTGCATTCCAATATCCTGAGTTTCGATGAAAGCACAAGTATGGATGTTTGCCAAATCAATCACATTGATTAATCCGGACTTTCCATGTTTCAGATAAGCGCGTGGGTCATGCATGTCGCGAATGAAGATCTTCATCCACGGCGGGCTGTTGAACGGATTCCCATTCAATGACCAAGCTTGCGAAAGCAATTCTGTCATGCCATATTCAGAATCAATAGTGCTTGGAGAAAAAGCCTCAATCAGCGTTTTATGAAGTGATTCTCGTGTAATTTCCTGTCGGTTACCTTTCATACCGCCGGTTTCTATTATGCGGATGCCTTGAATTTCAGCAGCGTGGGCTTCGGCAAGGTCGAGCAATGCAAAACTGACTCCCCAAAGTATGATTTTTCTTCCTTTTTTTTGCGCTTCGCAGATGTCTTTGATTAATTGTGCATGATTGTGCAAATAAAAACCACCATCTTGATTCGGATTTTCCTCCATCAAAATCTTTACCATGTGAACCAGCGAGGCATTTTTTCTTTCAAGATAAGACGGGAGCAAAGCGAAAATAGCATACGATGCTGCATCACCTAGGAAAAGCCTGAATCCTTTTGTCAAACTCGCTTTGTATAATTTTGTGTCTTTTACATAATGAACCGAGGCTTTGGCTCCGGTGGTTTTACTGCTGTGAAATTCCAATTCGGGCGTGAAATTCATAGACATAATTTTGTGATTTTTAAAAAAATCAATCGGCATACAGGGAATGTCCTGATAATGGAGAATCTCTGAGATGTTAATCTTTAATAAATCAAGATACTTTCGGTAGGTTTGATTGTGATGATATTGAAAATTGAAAATTTTAATTGCAAGGGCATTAAATGCACTCTCATTGTTAATGTGAAATATGTCTGTTGCATTAAAATTCATTACAATTGTGTTGGGCATATTAATTAAAAGCTTCTCTAAACCTTAGTTCAGAGAAGCTTTTAATATTATTGGAGTAATTTATTTCAAATAAGTATCTAACCAATTTTTAAATTCCCGCTGCCATAAGATAGCGTTTTGTGGTTTGAGAACAAAATGGGTTTCATCGGGGAATACCAGCAATTTGCTTTCAACACCATTTAATTGTGCGGCGTTAAATGCTTGCAAACTTTCTGTATAAGGAATTCGGAAATCATTTTCGCCGGTAATTATCAAAATAGGAGTATCCCATTTGTCCACAAAACGGTGGGGTGAATTTGCATAGGAATTTTGTGCAATTTCATTGTCTTTTTCCCAATATGCACCACCTAAGTCGTGATTTACAAAGAAATATTCGTCGGTTGCATTGTATTGACTTTCTAAATTAAACATTCCGCAATGTGATATGAATGCATTAAAGCGGCCTTCATGATGTCCTGCGAGCCAGAATACTGAAAATCCGCCGTAAGATGCGCCAATTGCTCCGATTCTGTTTTTGTCAATGAAGGGTTTTTTGGCCATTGCATCGGTAGCAGACAGATAATCTTTCATGTTTTGACCACCGTAATCGCCGGAGATTTGTTCGTTCCATTCGGTGCCGAAGCTTGGTAGTCCGCGACGGTTTGGTGCGATAATCACATATCCGTTAGCTGCCATAATTTGGAAATTCCAACGGTATGAGAAAAACTGAGAAATAGCAGATTGCGGCCCGCCCTGACAATATAAAATTGCAGGATATTCTTTGTTTTCATCAAAATTTGGTGGTAGAATCAACCAAACAAGCATTTTTTTACCGTCAGTTGTTTCGATCCATTCGTCACGAACTTCACCCATTTTTATCTCATCATAAATAAATTGGTTAACAGCTGTTAACTGACGGTCATTTCCATCCATATCCACCATATAAAGTTCGCTTGCCTGAGACATGCTCATTCGATTTGCCAGCAAGTGGTCTTTGTGTAATTGGATGCTGTTGTAATTGTGCCAACCTTCTGTTAATTGGATGATTTCACCTGTGTTAAGCGCGATTTTATAAATTTGATAGGTTGCATTGATACCGGAAATGAAATAGATTTCCTCATCATTAGCACTCCAATTCACAGATCCGACTGTTTGGTCGAAATCTTCAGTGTAGTTTGTCAATGATTTATCGTTCAAATCATAGACGACAAGGCGAGTCCGGTCCGATTCATATCCTGCAATTTTCATTTGTTCCCAGGCAATCTTACTTCCGTCATTCGAGAATGTGGAATATTTGTCGTATCCCGAATTTGGGGCTGAAATGTTTTCGGTATCTTCGCTTTCGCAATGAAACAAATAAATATCCGAATCTGTGCTTACTGCATATTCATTTTTGCTCATTTTTTTGCAGGTGTATGTAATCATGTCAGAATTCGGAGACCATGAGATTTCTGAAAAATCAAAATATGGAGATAAGGGAGCATCGTATTTTTCGCCTTTTAAAATATCTTTTCCTTCGGTGATAACTTCACCGGTTTTTGCGATAAAAATATGCGAATAGGATTCATCTTTCCACTGATTCCAATGGCGATACATCAACGCTTCAGCCATATGTACATTGGCTTTCGGTAAATCGGGATAAATATCCTCGGTGCTTTCTTCCAGTTTAACATCCGCACAGAAAAGAAGTTTTTCTCCGTTTGGAGCAAAATCGAAGTGGGAAATACCCTCCTCAATTTCTGTCATTTTTTTTGCATCGTTTCCTTCCTGACTTACTGACCATATCTGAGTTCCGGTATCGTCAGATGAAAGATAGGCAATTCGCTCTCCGTCATTAATCCACTCCGGGTGATAACAGCTTGTGTTTCCATCCGTTAATTGTGTCATATCACCACCTTCTATCGGGATAAGGTAAATATGGGTTAATCCTCTGTTTTCTTTAAGGCTGTATTTTGTGATTGAAAATGCCACAGTTTTTCCATCGGGAGACTGTACTGCACTTCCGATACGATTGAATTTCCAAAGTACTTCGGGAGTTAGAATTCCCTGAGCTATTTCTTCTTCTGTCAGGTTGTTATTAATGACAAGTTTATCTTCATTTTTTGCTGTATCTTCTGTCATGTTACCGCAGGAAATTAGTGCCAGCAACGGTAAAAACAATGTGTATTTCCAGATTCGTTTCATAAATATGTAATTTTTAGTAGCCGCTATGATTTGCGGTTTAATGTTTAACTATTTATTTTCTAAAGTATTAAGTCCTTGTATTGCCAAGGGGTAGTTTGGGACAATTTCCAGTGCTTTGTAATAATTAGCTTTTGCATCTGCATATTTCCCGAGCAATTCGTAAGCATATCCTCGATTATAAAATGCTTTATACGCCGTGCTGTCAACCGCGATTGCATTCGTAAAAAGTTTAATTGCTTGATTGTAGTTGTCCAGTTGCACCAGATTAATGTATGCAGAATTGTACAGCGCTCCGTAGTGTGTGCTATCAGTAACTTCTATCAACTTGTCGTATTGTTCAAGCGCTAATTGCTGCTGATTGTTTTCTTGATAGTAGAAACCCAGATTGTACATTAATTCAACATTTCCAGGAGCTTTCATCAGCCCGGCTTTGTAATACTCAAGTGCTAAAACATCTTCGGCATTTATGAATAATTGTCCGAGCAAATTATAAGCTGCAATGTACTCTGAATCATATTCCAATACTGTTTGTAAGCTTTCGATTGCTTTTGCAGGAACATTCATTTCGCGAAAAATTAATGCTTCAATGAAATAAGTATCTGCATCCTGATGGTTATATGATTTGATTTGTCTAACATATTCCAGCGCTTGCATGTAGTCTTCAACGTAATAGTAGATCTGAGCCAGCCGCAGCAATGCTTCCTTGTCACCGGGGAGTCGCTTCAGACAAGTTTCTGCAGCCATTTTGGCTTTCCCTGACTGTCCTTTCAGCATATGATAATCAATTAATTTGTAATACACATTTGCTTCAAGCGAATCTAGTTTGAGTGAGATGTTTAAATCATTAATAGCTTCATCAACATTTCCTTTTTCAGCATAAAGTTCAGAGCGTTTAATAAACAGTTCTGGATTTTTTGGGTTTTCCCGGATTTTTTCTGAGAAGGACTCAATACTTAAACTATCAGTTGTTTCAACCGCTTCATCAGAGGTCTCAACATCTTTTTTGTCCGGATTACATGCAGCAAATCCGGCGATTATGAAAATGAATGCAATATATTTAAGACAATGCTTCATATTTTATTTATTTTCATTGAGTTTTGCGCGGATTTTGGCTTCGAGTTCTTCACTGAGTTCAGGATTATCTAATAATAGGGCTTTTACAGCATCTCTTCCTTGTCCCAAACGGGTTTCATTGTAAGAGAACCAAGAGCCGCTTTTTTGTAGAATTTCTAAATCTACACCCATGTCAATAATTTCTCCGATTTTAGAGATTCCCTCTCCATACATGATGTCAAATTCAGCACGACGGAATGGTGGTGCAAGTTTATTTTTGACAACTTTTACTTTTGTACGGTTTCCGGTTACGTTGGTAGTGTCTTTAATTTGTGATGAACGGCGAATATCGATCCGGATACTGGAATAAAATTTTAGTGCATTTCCACCGGTTGTTGTTTCGGGATTTCCAAACATGACGCCAATTTTTTCACGAAGCTGATTAACGAAAATGCAAGTTGTATGCGTACGGCTGATATTTGCTGTCAGTTTACGCAGTGCCTGAGACATGAGACGAGCTTGTAATCCCATTTTGGAGTCGCCCATATCGCCTTCGATTTCAGCTTTTGGTGTAAGTGCAGCAACGGAGTCAATCACGATAATATCAATTGCTCCTGAACGAATCAGATTGTCAGTAATTTCAAGCGCCTGTTCACCATTGTCAGGTTGTGAGATGAAAAGATTTTCAACGTCAACGCCCAGTTTTTCAGCGTAAAAACGGTCAAATGCGTGTTCAGCATCAATGATTGCGGCAATTCCGCCATTTTTTTGGGCTTCTGCGATGGCATGAATTGCCAACGTTGTTTTACCTGAAGATTCCGGACCATAAATTTCAACAACACGGCCGCGTGGATAGCCTCCCACACCCAGTGCATAGTCTAATTGGATTGAACCTGAGGAAATAACCGGGATATCTTCGATTACCTTGTCTCCAAGTTTCATGATAGACCCTTTTCCAAAATCTTTTTCAATTTTACCGACAGCCAACTGCATTGCTTTCAGTTTTTCGTTGCGAATATCCTGTGCTTCTTTTTTTGCCATAATTTGATTGGATTTTATTTATTATTAGACTTATAAATTTATTTTTTCTAAAATCTGATTAGTATGTGTTTTTGATTTAACTTGTTTAAAGATCTTTGTAATTACGCTTTTTTCATCAATGACAAAGGTTGTACGTTTGATTCCCATTGATTTTTTTCCGTAGAGATTTTTTTCACCCCAAACGCCATATGCCTGAATGATGGATTTATCCTCATCGGCAATCAGCGGAAACGGTAACTCGTGCTTTTCTGTAAATTCCTTGTGTGATGCTTCACTGTCGGCACTTACTCCCACGACGGCATATCCTTTAGATAACCACATTTCATAATTGTCTCTGAAATCGCAGGCTTCTGCAGTGCATCCCGGCGTATTGTCTTTCGGATAGAAATATAAAATCAATTTTTTCCCTGAAAAATCGGATTGTTTAATCAGGTTTCCATTTTGGTCTGTACCTCGAAAATCGGGAGCTTTATCTCCGGCTTGTAATGCTTCCATTTTGTTCTTGTTTTTTCGTTCGACAAATATACTTAGACTTGCAAGATATTATTCACTCAATACTTGAAAATTGCTTTTATTTTTACATTTTCTAACAAGTTTTTTAAACAACGTGAAAAAATGTTATTTTTATAAAGAATCTTAAAGATAATAAAATCATTTGATTTTGAAGGGGTATTTTCGACATATTTTATTTTTATTAAGCGCTGTATTACTTTTGCTTTCATCTAATTTGAGGGCACAGACAGTTGAACTTAATCCAAAGGAGCAGGCGCTTTTACAATCTGCAGAAGATAGCCTAGTGGTCGAAAATTATCAATTTGCAGCTCAGGTTTTCTCTCGATTGCTCAGTCTTTACAATGATGAACTGTATTTCCGCCTAAAATATGCGGAGTGTTTGGTCTATTTAAACAGCGATTTGGAACAGGCTATTGATTATTTGAAAATTATTACTCAATCGGGAAAAATGCCTGAGGCATATTATTTCCTGGGACTTGCGAATCACTATCGCTATATGTTTGACAAGGCAATTAATAACTATAACACCTTCTTGAAATCTGACTTGCCATCAAATGAAAAAGAAAACCTGCCGGTACATCGGCAAATTGCAATGGCAGAAAATGGAAAAAAACTCGTAGAATATGCTTACTTGCTCAATGTGATTGAAAGCAAAAAGCTCACAATGAGTGACTTTTTCTATTCCTATAATCTTGAAGAAATGGGCGGCCGATTTGTGCGAAAACACCCGGATTTTCAAAGTCGTTATGACAGAAAGCGTGAGAAAAATCCCATTATGTTTATCGCAAATAATGATAATTACATTTTATTTAGTAGTTATGGGCGACGTGGAAAGACGGGTAGGGATTTGTACGCGGTTGTAAGAGAGAAAGATGGAAGCTGGGGAGAGGCAGAAATGCTAGGTAAAATTATCAATACAACCGAAGATGAAGATTTTGCCTATCTACATCCTGATGGCAAGCAACTCTTTTTTTGCTCAAAAGGGCATAACAGTATGGGTGGATATGATATTTTCCGAAGCCAATGGGATGAAAACACGGGAAATTGGGGTATCCCTAAAAACATGGATTTTCCGATAAATTCTCCGATGGATGATATGCTTTATGTAAATGACTCTGCAGATAATTTCGCCATTTTTGCTTCTCGTCGCGATTCGGAAAATGAACGTGTCAGTATATACAAAATCTTGATAAATAAAGATCCTGAAAAACTGAAGATTGAAACCATGCAGGATTTAATCAAAACATCAAAACTTGAGGTAAATTTACTTGCCAGCAATCTGGAAACTCGGGATGACAATACTTCGGATGATACTTTTGAAACGGATGAGGTGACGAGTGATTCCACTAATTTAGCACTTGCCCAAAATGAAAGTGAAGATGATTTAGTTTCCATTGAACTTACTGAATATAAAAATCAAAAAGCTCAGATTGAGAAAAACCTACAGCGTTTAAATACGATTCGTGATGAATTGACATCTGAGCAAAATCAATTCGAACAATTCACCGCAGATGCATGGGCATCACAGGATAGTTTGTTGGCTATTGCCGGATTGGATGCCGTCAAAAAGTATGATGAAAAGATTTCAGCCTTGAATGCAGATGTTGATGCCTTTGGATCTATGGTTCAGGAGCTCAATCTAAAAAATGATCAAATTCCGGGAAAACCGGTTCAGACAAAGTTGAATGCCTTATCTGATAATACAGAGCGCGTGATAGGTGATTATGATGATTTTGATTTGATTGATGCTCTGGAGACTGATAATGCAAAAACTCAAGCTAAGCTTACGTCACTAAAAACAACGATTGAGAAAATAAAGCAAGCATTGAAAAATCAGCAGGAAGAAGGAGCCCTCGGGGATATTACGAATGAGTCGATTGCAAATCATGAACAGATGAGGCAAGACCAGAACGAGCAAATAGCTGAATTGTCGGAATTGGAATACGATTATCAAAGCTTGAAGACCAAACAGGATGCTTCAGACATTGCACTTAGCTTATTAAAGGATAATAAAAGCAACTTAAAATCAGTTGATGATCCCGTTGAAATTCCGATTGACGAAATTCATGCTGTAGAACAAAAACTTACAGCAGCCCGACTTAATCGTTTAAGTAATATTCAACGTGAAATACAACGTGCCAACCGGTCAAATTATGACATTGAACCCTGGTTTGAGCGGCCTAATTATCAGACTCAAATTCAAGAAACCCTCATAAAAACAGAAGAGACTAAGGAGGAAAGTTTCTCTGAATCTGTTATTGCCGAAAATCCTGACTTAGAAATTGCTATTACGGAACGCCATACCGCAACTGAAGAAATAAAATCCATCAAGGAACAATTAGAATCAGCCGATGAGCTGCAAAAATCGGACTTGTGGAAAACCATGAATGAACAAATCCAACGGTTTGAAGAGAATAACAAAATAATTGAAGAACGCATTTCTGACACAGGTTTATTTGTTGATAACGAGCAAGATGAAACAGATACCGATTTGGAGGAAAACTCAAATGCAACGCCTGATACTAATTCTGAAGTAGAAATAAAATATCCGGATATATTTCAGTCGGATACTGAACGTGAGCGCTTCGTGAGCGAAACCCGGAAAAGTTTGAATGCTGTGAATGAAAAACGTGCTGAAACGGAAACTGCGTTAGCAGATTTCAACGAAAAACAGTCGTCTCAATTGTCAGCAGTTAAGGATGTTGCGTCTCAGGAGGAAGTGGTTGCCTTGCGGGAGTCTCAAAAAGATATAATCCAAAATGCAATTGATCTAAACAAGGCAATTTTGGATGAAGAACAAGAACTTAACAAAGTTTTGACAAATGAGTTGTATCACTTTACAGAAGGCAGTGCGGGTTTTATTGCTATGCTGAAAGGACAAATTGAAGAGGCGGTTCGTTTATCAGATGAAGCGGAAAGTTTTGAAATATCTGCAAAAAACACCAAGAATCCCATTCGAAAAATGAGTTTTCTTGATAAAGGGAATGAAAAAATTAGGGCAGCAAATCAGATTTTACGTCAGCTGAGTCAGGATATTACGGGAGTTGAGATTGCCGCTGAATCGTCCGAGAAAAGACCGAATACGAATACGATCAAAGCCATTATTAGAGAAACTAACGATGAATTAACCCGGGTTGAAGTAAAAAATCCATTTGTTAATCCGGTTGATCAAAGTAAAGCGCCTTTAATTGTTGAAAAAGATGAGCAAGCACGTGAGTATGCATTTCAATTAACAGATTCTTTATTTGGTACACGGGAAGTTGTGCGTACAAAAATTACGGAAAATCCAGAATCAGAGGAACTTGCTGAATTAAGGCGCCAAGAGGATGCCATCCGTTTCGAGATCGCTGAGGAGGTTACGGATATTTATGATCAGGCTCAACCTGTGCTTAAAAGTAAAATCAAAAAAAATCAGGAAACAATTGAGTATTTGCAAGATATAGGATTAATAAAAGACCGACAAATTCCCGATTTAGTGGATGATTTTGATCCAAGAAGTCACGCTGCAAATCTAGACATGACTCCGATTCAAATTCATCGCAACATTACCCGTTTAGCAAATCACATGAATGCACAAATGGATTTATTACAAACCCAGGAAGCGCTAATAAATACTGTGCGAACAAGTCCTTCAGACCCCATTCCGGGAGCATGGTATGATTTGGTAAATAAAATGAACCGTTTGGCAGAACCCAAAATCCCTGTTGATAAAAACTTTACGGATATTCAGCTTGACACTTATGAAGCATCTGGCATTGCACTTCCTCCGTCAGAGCGGAAGACAAAAGAAAAGTTAGATAGCCGAATCGCTAAGTCTGAAGGGAAAATAAATGAAATTCAACAAGCAATTACTGAGACACGAAATGCAGAGCAGGTGGATGAACGCAGCTTGAAACAGTTGGAAAAACTTGAAACTAAACAAACCAAAGCATCGATTAAACAAACTGAATATAAAGTTGAACGGCAAGGCTGGTATTTTAATTTTAAGGGAAAAACTGTAAACGACAATCCGCTTATTGAAACAGTTTACAGCATTGCAGACAGTTTGAATCAAGTCGCATCAAAACAACTTGAAATTATTCAGGAAAACGAGGCGGAACCCAAGCTGAAATTAAAACAATTGCAGTATGCACACGGATTGTTGATTGAAGCCAATCAATTAATACAAAGTGTTGAAATGCATGAGCGCTCTGAAATTTCTGATGATGCATTAGAGGCTTATATTAAAACGTATTGTCCTGAATCAGAGAATGTTTCTGTGGATGACGAGCTGATCGCTGAAAACACCGAACAACAAGATGATACTGATCTTGAATCAAATTCTGATGAAACGGAAAATATTGTGCAGGCAGATACTGAAGCGGTGGGGAATTCGGAAATGGCTGATTCAGTTGATAACTCCGATTCAGAACAAGTGGAAAATGAGTATAATGGTGTTGCTGATATAGAACCGGATGACACAGAAGTTAAAACAACAGATGAGACAGGTTTTGAAGCGGATTTTACTGATAATTTAGAAAATGAGAATGACGATCAAGCTGAAGCGGAGGATGCCTCTCAAACTGAAACACGGGATTTAACGCAATCTGATAATGCCGATGATACAAATCAGCCGGATGTTTCTGATGAGCAACAAGATGTCGTTCAGATTAATGAACAGGTAATACAAGTTGATGATAATATGGCGAATTCCGGCGATGACGCATTGTATTACCGCATTCAAATGGTTGCCTATTCACGGCCCTTAAATGATACCGTTTTCCGCGGTATTTCTCCAGTGGTGGATGAGCAAGTTCCTGAACGAAATATATATCGGTATCTTGCGGGTAAATTTTACAATAGTAATTCATGGCGCGATGCTTTACCGCAGGTTAAAAATCAAGGCTTTACGGATGCTTTTCCGGTGGCTTACTTAAATAGGGAGCGTATCAGTCTAGCTAGAGCGCGTGATTTACGTTATCTTGAAAAAGATTTACCTGCAGAATTCCGCATTTTGACTGCCGCTCAGGAAAACTTTATGGCTCAGCAGGATGAAGCGAATGCACAAGTTGAAGTTCAACCTACAAATCAGCTCACAGTTGTTCCTGTTTTGGATGATAATCAATCTACGTTTTACAGCATACAGCTCGGAGCTTTTAGCAGAGTAATAAATCAGGATAATATTCGTGGTGTATCTGCTGATTTTTATCATCGTGAGGGGAACGGATATTACAAATATTTCCATGGAAAATATCGAAGTTACAATCAGGCATTGCAGGAAAAAGGCATTGTTAACCGGAGCATTGCTGATGCATTTATTGTGGCATTTAGTGGAGGGGAAAGAGTTTTCAGAGCACAAGCAGAAACTATTTTGCAAAACACACAGCTTACCGTAGAGCCCCAAACACTGAATGATGAAAATTTGAATCAGGAAATTAGTTTCCGAATCCAGATAGGCGCTTTTTCAAATCCATTACCTGCTGAACAACTGCAAAATTATCGTGAGGCATTTGATCCTTATCCCATTGCAAGCATGAACACAGGCAATGTTACTGTGTATTTTATTGACGGCTTTGAATCATATAAAACCGCAGGACAGGCAGTGAAAATCATGGTGCGTCCACTAGTGGGAGATGCTTTTGTTACCGCATGGCGCGGCGATACAAAGATTGCAATCCGAGAGGCATTACGTGGAGAATAAATGCATTCGTTTATTAACCCGGAAAATTCATGCCATTCCCTTTGTGCAAATTTGAGTTAATAGAAAAATGAGTTGCAGCAAGTTAAAACATTAGTCAACAGCACCTTATGTTATGACACTTTAAAATCAAAAACTCCGGTATCCCCGATTTTCGGGAGTAAATAATGCCGATGTAGAATCAAAGCTGATACAAGAAATAAAATGAATTGTATCGGCAATTTTGATTCACAATCGGTATTAACATCTAACTATTTGCGGTGAATTTTTTGGGTTAACTCAGGGTGCTTTGAAACATCTTATTCTCACTGCGTCTGAATTAAATGATTTTGTATATATTTGATAAAAACTCGATTATGTCAAGAAATTTTATTGTCTATGAAAAACGCTGAAAATCTTGATGCGAAAGAATTATTAGAAGCCCCCATATAAGTATGCATACTTTATTATGTGGGGTGTATTTGTTGTTATTATTATCGGGATGGTTATTTATTTCAAGCGAAATAAATGGCTTTAGCCATCAAGATTTTATTGGATTCCAACCTTGCGCTTCAATCTTAACTTTCTCTCCGTTTTCCGGAACAAGGTAATATCCTGTTTCGGCATTTGTCATATGTCCGATAATAGAAATTCCGGGGATTGCAGTTAATTTGTCGTGTTGACTAACCGGAACAGTAAATAAAAGCTCATAGTCTTCACCACCGTTCATCGCTGCAATTATCGGGTCAATATTAATTTCATCGGCGGTTCGGCGGGCTTCATATCGAATTGGAATTTTTCCCTGATAAATGCGACATCCTAAATTGGATTGATTCGAAATGTGTAAAATCTCTGATGACAACCCATCCGAAATATCAATCATTGCACTTGGGGTTATTTCGTGTTCCTTTAAAAGTGAAACAATATCGCCTCTGGCTTCCGGCTTTAACTGACGCTGTAAAACATATTCGTAGTCTGTCAGTTTCGGTTGAATTTCAGGGTCTTTCATAAAGATTGCTTTTTCCCGCTCAAGAATTTGCAAGCCGAGATAAGCAGCACCCAAATCGCCGGAAACACAAATTAAATCAGTTTCATTGGCAGAATTCCGTTTAATTGCTTTCCCTTTTTCTACCGACCCGATGGCAGTCACGCTGATAACAAGTCCGGTTAATGAGCTGGTTGTATCTCCGCCAACCAAGTCCACATGGTGCACACGGCAGGCTTCCTTTATTCCCTCATACAATTCCTCAATGGCTTCAACCGTAAATTTTGAAGAAATCGCAATCGAAACGACTACCTGCTCCGGTTTTCCGTTCATTGCATAAATGTCACTCAAATTTACAATGATTGATTTATAACCTAGATGCTTCAGTGGGGTGTAAACCAGATTAAAATGTATGCCTTCTATGAGCAGGTCGGTACTCACTAAGCTTTCTTTATTGTTATAATTAATAATCGCCGCATCGTCACCGATTCCGTAAACTGTGCTTTCGTTTTGTGTTTTTATGTTTTCTGTCAGATGACGAATCAGTCCAAATTCTCCCAAAGATTCAATGCGTGTTTTTTTCATAAATGCTTGTCTTTAATATGCAAAAGTAAAGAATGTTTGGCAAAGTCTTTGCTAATTCATAATCTGATGTTCGGATTTTTTTCAATAAAATGGCTGTGATACGCTTTATTTGCCCCTTTTGAAATAATATTATAGAGTCTGCGTTTTTTTTATAAATTTGTTCAAAGCTTAAAACTATGAGATTTATATTGCTCATCATTGCCCTTTTGGGCTTAAATTCCTTAAATGCCCAGCAGTTGGCATTGTATAGTGACTATCTGGACAAAGTTCAGCTTTTTGATGGCGGTAAGTTTCAAGAAATTGAGTATCTTCCCTTAACTTCGTATCAAATTGGAAATGATGCTGTCGGATATGAAGATAATGCAAGCAGTTTTAAAGTGTATTATAATCATTATTTATTTAATGTAAGCGATTTCGTTTCTGATTACACGGTAACTGATAATCTTATTGTGTTCAATCTAAATAATCAACTTAAAGTTTTTGATAATGGAGACACAAAAACACTTGCAATTCATGCCGGAGAATATCGGGTTGGAGATGACCTAGTCGCGTTTTATGACAAACAAAAATATCTGCTTAATGTCTATTATCAAGGGGAAATTATTCCTTTGGACGATGTTTTAGCTTCCGAAGATGAACCGGAATTTGTCGCCGGTGAAAACACATTGGTTTATAAGGATGCACAAGGATATTTACACATTTTTTATCGGGGGGAATTGTTTGAACTGTTGTTCGCTGAGCGGGCAAAAGATTATAAAGCAGGGCGTGATATAGTCGCCTTTGTGGAAACTCCCGTTGATAATTTCCAGGCTTTTTATGGCGGAGAATTTTTTCAGCTTGAAGATTTTGAGCCAAAATCCTTTAAAATGGGTGATGGCTTTGTGGCATACATTGATTCCAACGATTATCTGAAACTTTTTGATGGGACTGAAACCAAAACCATTTCTTTCGATGCCCCTGAAGAATATGAGGTCACAGATGAATTGTTGGTTTTTCATGTACAAAACGACTTCAAAGTGCATTGGCGCGGAAAAACGTATACTTTGGAAAGCCATATTCCTGAATCTTACAAAATGGATCATAATATTCTTGCCTATATTGATGAGCGGGGATACCTCAAAGTGTTTGATCGAGGAACCAAACAAACGCTTAATTATGAGGAGATTAACGAGTATGATTGTCATGGAAACACTGTCTTTTATAATTACGGAATCAACTCCAATGAAATTTATTACGATGGTAAAATTTATACCGGAGAATAAGCATGCCAATTGCTGAAAATACCGCCATTGTAAAATCACTGGCTTATGAAGCCGGTTTCGATTTGGCTGGCATTACGAAACCTGAAATATCCAAATCTTACCAGAGCAAATATCATGCATGGTTGACACACGGGTTTGCTGCCGGAATGAACTATATGCACCGGAATGTTGATTTGAGAACAAATCCCTCAAAACTGTTTGATGGCGTGAAAAGTATTCTTGTTTTGGGATTGTCATATTACCCCGAAAAGCATCCAGACTTGCCATTCAGCATATCAAAATACGCTTACGGAAGAGATTATCATAAACTTATTAAGTCGCGCGGAAAAAAAATGCAAAAACAGCTGAAAACAAAATTTCCCGATTTGAAATCAAGAGTTTTTGTTGATTCTGCACCGGTAATGGAGCGCAGTCTCGCGGAACAATCAGGCTTAGGCTGGATCGGAAAAAATAGCTGCTTAATAAATCGTGATAAAGGATCGTTCATTTTTTTGGCAAGCCTCTTCCTGAATATTGAGCTTGAACCAGATTTGGCTTATGAAAAATCCTACTGCGGAAATTGCACAAAATGCATTGACGCTTGCCCGACAAAAGCCATCACAGAAGCCGGATTGGATTCAAGCCGCTGTATTTCTTATCACACGATTGAAACTTCGGAGAAAATCCCTGCTGAAATCCTGAAAAACATGGATAATCAATTATTCGGCTGTGATATCTGTCAGAATGTTTGTCCTTGGAATCAAAAATTATCAGCACATACAGAACCCGATTTTTTGCCCGGAAACCATCTTGAATTACTAAATGAAGATGCGCTTAAAAATATGAGTGAGGAATCGTTCAGAACCCATTTTGCTGGTACACCGTTTCTTCGTACTGGGAAAGCGAAATTATTGCAAAGCATGACTCAACTGTCAGACTAATTTTCCAAAATCTTTTACTACTAATACTACTATGGGTGTCCCACAAGAAATATGTTTTTTGATCGATACGTAATGCCGCATCACCATTTATCCCCATATTTTAGGCAAAATGCATTAAAATGCTCGTGAAAAAAGCAAAAAAACCTTAAAAATGCTTTTATGTAAAGCAAAAAAATGTATGTTTGCTAAAATTAAAAGCAATTATGGAAAAAATAGCTCGAAAATCTGCTCGAAAAATCCACGATGTACCCCGTACATTTAGGCGATATTTGTTTGATGAAATCAATTTTGATAATCGTCAAATAAGTTTGTTAGGTAGTCGTGGTGCAGGAAAAACAACCTTATTGTTGCAAATTGCCGCCGAGCATCCGGAAATTTCCATCCTATATGTTGCGTTGGACGATTTGTTTTTCACAGAAAGCAGCTTGTATTCACTTGCTGAGGCATTTGAAAAGCAAGGTGGTGAGCTGTTGTTGCTTGATGAAGTTCATAAATATCCAAACTGGTCGAGGGAGCTTAAACTGATTTATGACGATCTTCCTGCATTGAAAATTATCTATTCTTCCTCTTCCATACTCGATATTTACAAAGGGGAGTCGGATTTGAGTCGGCGAACCATTGCTTATACGCTTAAAGAAATGTCTTTCCGTGAGTATATGCGATTTCAATACGGCATTGATTTGCCAAAATTTTCGCTGCAAACATTGCTTTCTGAGCATGAAAACATTAGTTATGAGTTAGTCAGACAATTCAAGCCGCTGAAATATTTCCCGAATTATCTAAAACATGGAGCGTTTCCATTCTATGATGGAAATGAGCTTGAATATTATCAGCAAATTCGTAACATCATAAATCTTATTTTAGAGCTTGACTTATTAACGGTTAAAGCGCTTGATTATTCCAGTATTGCTAAGCTTAAACGTTTGCTTTATGTGTTATCCTTGAATGTTCCTTTTACACCAAATATTTCTAAACTCAGTGAAAAAGTTGGACTAACAAGAAATGCGGTAATTGAAGCATTGAGTTTATTAGAACGGGCAGAATTAATTCAACTCCTCTACAAAAAGACAAGAAGCATAAGTGTTTTAAATAAACCCGATAAAATTTGGTTACATAATACCAATTTCATTTACGCATTAAGCGAGGGAAATCCGGATATGGGAAATCTTCGTGAAAGCTTTTTTCTCTCGCAATTCATTCACTTGCATCAATTAACTTTACCGGAAAAAGGTGATTTTCTGATTGATGACAGGTATCTGTTTGAAGTGGGAGGGAAAAGCAAAACGCAAAAACAAATTGCAGGTTTAGACAATGCGTTTATTGTAAAAGACGGCATTGAAACCGGTATTAACAACAGTATCCCGCTGTGGATATTTGGTTTGATATATTGAGAAGTTTATTTTTCGTTATTGCCTTTTGAATCTCTAAAAAGAAAAATAATCCTCGTAGCAGCGTCAATAGGTATCCAGATCGATTTTTCGTGAAGATGTACCGGTAAAATTGGATTAAAAATAGCTGCAATAATAGCGAAAACAATAATTCAGATTCCTAAACCTGATTGTTTATATTTTTGATAAAGTAGAAAGATTGCGGCGGAGAAGACAATTACCCTTAAAAATGAAAAATAGCCAATGGGCAGATGGAGTATTCCTAAAACTCACCCCCCCTGCCTGCTGGTTTACCAGCCGTGGATGGCAGGCAGGTAAACCCTAACACCTGTTAAAACCCGTCACCTTCTTTAAAACGGTTTAAATCCGATAATTTCACGAACTGCTTTAAGCGTTTTACCGGCACTTTCTCGTGCTTTTTCGGCTCCAAGATTTGCTACCTTTTTTAGATAATCATCATCCGCCTCAATTGCTTCAATGCGCTCTCTTAAAGGAGCAATTTCCCGATTAATATCATCAGCCAATTGCTTTTTCAAATCGCCGTAGCGAATATTGCAATCTGCGTAAGCTGCTTTAAACTGAGCCAAAACTGATTCATCCGAAACAATTTTCATGATATCGAACAAGTTTTGTACGGGTTCATTAACCGGGGAGTTGTTTTCTGTTGGTCCGGTGTCGGTTTTGGCTTTCATCACTTTCTTTCTGAGTTGCTTTTCAGTATCGGAAAGATAGAGTCCGTTTCCCTCGGATTTTCCCATCTTGCCGCTGCCATCCAATCCGGGGATTTTAATTAATTCGCTACCGAAATTAAAGGGTTGAGGAATATTAAAAAAGTCCTCCTTATACATGTGGTTGAAGCGTTTTGCAAATTTTCTGGCTATCTCCAGATTTTGTTCCTGATCTTTTCCTACCGGGACATGAGTTGCCTGATGAATCAAGATATCAGCAGCCATCAGCACTGGATATGTCAACAATCCTGCATTGACGTTATTGGGTTGTTTTCTGGCTTTATCTTTAAAGGATGTTGTACGCTCTAACTCGCCGAGATAGGCATTCATATTTAGTAACAGATACAACTCTGCAATTTCCGGAACATCGGATTGTACATATAGTGTGACCTTTTCAGGGTCGAGGCCTGCTGCAAGATACTCAACAAGCACTTGTCTGACACTTTGGTGAAGTTGTTCGGGCTTTGGATGCGTGGTTAATGAATGATAATCTGCAATAAAAAAGAAACATTCATGTTCGTCTTGAAGCCTTACAAAATTTTTAACAGCTCCTAGATAATTTCCTAGATGCAATCTTCCTGTGGAGCGTATGCCACTTAATACTGTTGCCATAGTTTTATTCGTTTAATTCCAGGTCTGTATGAATGCTTCCGTTAAGGATTCCCTGATATTCTTCTGATGTGCTTAGAATTTCTAGCGCCCTTTTAACTTCCTTGTCGTTAGCCAATTGATATTGTAACTGTCCTTTTTGATAATAATAACGACCAATTATTTCCTGCTCAATAATTTGTTTGATTTCTGAACGGAATAAGCCGAGATCTTTTTTTCTATCATGTGCAATTTTTGCCTCAAGTGCGGCAAATTCATCTTCGGCGACTTCGTAATATTTTTCTTTTTTCGCTGTTTCCAGTAAGTCATTAAAGGCATTCTCTGAGCTGGTTTCGTAATCAAAGGATTTTTCATTGATGAAATCAATAAATGTTTTGTAATCCTGATCACTCAAATTAAAGGTTTTTAATTCAGGGGCTTCCGGATGTTCATACACATATTTCGAGGCAAAATCAAAAATTAAATTGTCAACAAACAAGTGTGCAGCAATATTGCTGAGTTTTTCAGCCGGAATAGCAATGTCCGGTCGGATTCCGCCACCGTCATATACACTACGACCATTTTTGGTTTGAAATTTACTAATTAGCGAATCAGGGACTTTGCCCACGCTGCCGTCTTCGTTTCTATGTGTATAATCAAGTGCTTGAATACAACGTCCGCTTGGGATATAGTATTTTGCTGTTGTCACTTTCAATTTTGCATTATAACTCAAATCTCGGGTTGTCTGAACCAAACCTTTACCAAAAGTCCGCTGACCGATAACAACTCCGCGATCTAAATCCTGTATGCATCCTGAAACAATTTCCGAAGCGGATGCTGAGTTTCTGTTCACAAGCACAACAAGCGGAATTTCCGTATCGTAAGGAGTCATTTGTGCTTTGTAAGTTTTATTCCAACGCTCTACTTTTCCTTTTGTACTTACGACAGTTTCATCTTGTTCAATAAAAAGATTGCAAATCCGAACTGCCTCTATCAACAATCCTCCGGGATTACTTCTTAAATCAATCACCAGTGATTCTGCGTTTTGAGTTTCTTTTAATTCTTTTACCGCTTTATTAAATTCTTCAAATGCTTTATTTGTGAAGCTACTGAGCCGAACATATCCGGTTTTATCATCCAACATTCCGTAATATGGAACAGGACTAATCTGAACCTTTTCGCGCTCAAAAGAAAATTGTTTAGAATCTTCAGTAACGGCTCGTTTAACTTTTAGTTTTACTGTAGTGCCGGGTTGTCCTTTAAGCAATTCGCTCACTTGTGAGGTAGATAAGCCTTTCAAATCTTTCCCGTCAATTTCCATAATAATATCACCCGCTTTTAAACCTGCTTTGTTTGCCGGAAATCCCTCATAGGGGTCTGTTATCATGATGTAATCTCCACGTTTGCGAATTAATGCACCAATGCCTCCATATTGTCCGGTAGTCATAAAAGTCAAATCTTCAATTTTTGATTCTGGAATGTAAACGGTATAAGGGTCAAGATTTTTGAGCATTTCGTCAATTCCCTTTTTAATTGTTTTTCCCGGATCAATGGGGTCAACATAATATAAATTGAGCTCTTTGATTAAAGATGAAAAAACGTCCAGATGCTTGACGATTTCAAAATCAGGACTTTTGTGTGATGTAAGCAAAATGCTTGTTCCGGCAACAAAAATCAGCCCCAGAATGCCGACAAAAATTCGTTTATATGCCGTTTTTAAATGTTTCATAGAAAGGTTATTTCGGAATTACTTCTGTTAAACGTTGTAAAGTTAGAATTATTTTTGATTCTGTTGGTTGATATTTCAATGCTGTACGATTTTTACAAATGACGGCAAAATGCAGGCTGTAATTTGATTGCTTTAGAGCGTCGATTAAAATATGCTTATTTTTTCGGTAAGCTTCTCGTATCATTCGTCGGGATTGTACGCGTTGCCAGGCTTTATGCTGATGTTTTTTAGGAATGCTGATAAAAATTGTGGGGAGTTCTCCTTTGCTCAGGCGATAAATTACAGCAAAATCATCTTGAGTAAACCATTTGCCCTCTTTAAACAAACGATCAACATCCAGTTTTAGATGAAGTCGTTCGCCTTTTGTCAGACGATTTCTGTCATTTAACGAGGCGTTGACCAAGCGACCTTCATTCATTGAAGCTTATTTCTTTTTGTTAAAATCCTCAATGTATTGGTTTAATGCCATTGTCATAGAGGGGTATTTTGGCTGTGGCGCTTTGATGTCCAAATTTAATCCGGCATCTTTAACCGATTTATGGGTTGAAGAACCAAACGCTGCGATTTTTGTGCTGTTTTGCTCGAATTCCGGAAAATTATGCAATAAGGATTGAATTCCTGATGGGCTAAAAAACACCAAGACATCGTAATTTACATTTTCTAGGTCGGATAAATCAGCATGAACCGTTTTGTAAAGAATTGCTGGTGTGAATTCTATGTTGGATTTTTCCAGTTTTCCGGGAATATTTTGTTTGGAAACTGAACTCATTGGGACAAGAAATTTTTCTTCTTTGTGTTTTTGAATCAAACCCAATAAGTCATCAAAACGACCGTCTCCATAAAAGATTTTACGTTTTCTGTAAACAATGAATTTTTGGAGGTAAAACGCAATGGATTCGGATACACAGAAATATTTCCATGAATCCTCCACTTTTAGTTTTAAATCATCACAAATCCGAAAGAAATGATTTACGGCTGTCCGACTGGTGAAAATCATCGCAGTATGGGCAGTAATATCCACTTTGGATTGTCTGAATTCCTTAGATTGAACTCCATCAACTTCAATAAAAGGTCGAAAATCGATTTGAAGTTTGTGTTTTTCTGCCAAATCAAAATATGGCGATTTCTCCGATGATGGTTTCGGTTGCGATACCAGAATTCGTTTTATTTTTGAACTCATACAGACTCCCGTGTTTTTTAGCTTGCCAGATATTTTATTAGCATTCCGACAGGCATTATTTCGAGGGCACAAAGATATAAAATTATACTGAATAATGAAATGTTGTTTTTAATTGAAAGTTGTAGTCCTCGAAATAATTTTGCTAAAAAAAACAAGCTGTATATCCCAAGTCCTGCATATATAGCCCAAATCTGATGTTCTTGTGGCAGATAAAGCGTTAAAAACAAAACTGGGGTAAGAATAAGTCCGAAAAATTTGTTTAAAATCATCCAGTAGCTCGTATATTCAATTTGCAAATCAACATGGTCAGTAACCCAGCCTATAAACCGATACAAGATAATTCTGAGGTTAAAATACAGCGTAATACTTATGAAAAGCACAATCAATTGTGATGCATAATTAGTAAAATAAATATCGAAATTAAAACGCTGAATAATGAGAAATAAAATTAATGCAGAGTTTATATAAAACACAAGATTTAAACTGCCACTAATACGATTGGTTAATGAATTTTGTTCTGTAATGAGTTTTGAGGTTGCGGATTGATTGATAATGGAATTTACCAGACGTGTAAAATACAAGGGTTTTAAATAATAACTGTATATTAAAAAAAGGATTCCCAGTATCAGTATGAGTAAAACCCAATCTTGATATGCATGATAGAGAATTGTTTCTCCAGGGAAACGCTCTGTTGAATTCATGCTTATTTAATTAGAAAGTCCGTAAATCCAATTAAGTTACCGTTCATATATAGCTCTACCTGATATTTCCCTTCTAAAACTTCCTGGTCAAGGTCGTAATAAATCACGACATCCAGAAATTCATTTTCATATTGAACAGTACGACTTTCAGAGAATGCAATGAGTTCTTCTTCGTATGTAAAAAGATTTTCGTTGTTTTTAACCAAAACATATCCATCAGGACGAATTATTCGAACATAAATTGTACGTTCGCCGGGTTCAGTAATTGAGTTTTCCATTAAGGTGAAACGGGTTTGAATCTGCTCTACACGTCGTGCTTTGTTCGTTTCCCTTCCGCGACCATTAAATGTTGATGCTCGCACATTGGTCGCCTTTACAACAGATGCCTGCTCTACGGTGAGCTCCAGCTCATCGTTCTTGTTCACGACCTCATCCATTTCATATTTTAATCGCTCATGGCTTTCTCGAACTTCATTGTTTTCAGCAATCAGTTTGGTGTTTAACTGATTTAAGGAGTCAATCTGGTAAACATAGCTTTTCATAATGCTTCGCAGCGTTTCAGTTTCTGATTGATATTTTCGAATCTGAGATGCATTATAGGATTTAACGTTTTGTAACTCCTCAAGAAGCACGGAAATTTTTTCTTTTTCTTCGGACAGTTTTACATTCATACTGTCGTTTTCTGTTTGAATAGAATCATAATCCTCGAAAAGTCGGTTTAAATCTTCTTCAATCAAGTCTTTTGCCGAAATTGTCTCTCCCACTTGTTGCTCTAAGGCTTCATATTGTCGGTTTAAGTTAATGAGCTTATATGCAGCAAATCCAACTCCTATCAACAAAATAATGATTAACAAGGTTAATAGTCGTGTTACTTTTTCTTTTTCCATAATATTTAATTTATTACTTCAACCCTGCAAAAGTACGATTTATTGTGCAAAATAATATCAGAAACAAAACGTTTTCATTTTTAAGGGGACTTCTAATAATTCTTTCGCATCAAGATTTTCAGCGTTTTTCATAGACTGCTTCAAATGAGGGCAGAGCCAAGCTTGCTTGAGCTATGCCGAGTGCAGCCAAAATTATTAAAATGAGGGCAGAGTCAAGCCGATGTCCTGAGCCTGCCGAAGGGTTGCTTGAACTATGCCGAGTGTAGCCAAAATTATTAAAATATAATAAACAATTTGACTGCGGTTAACCCGGAAAATTCACCCCAAATTTGAGTTAATAGAAAAATGGGCTGCAGTAAGTTAAAACATAAATCAACAGCACCTTATGTTATGACACTTTAAAATCAAAAACTCCGGCATCCCCGATTTTCGGGAGTAAATAATGCCGATGTAGAATCAAAGCTGATACAAGAAATAATACCGATTACACAAATAATATAGTACAATTTCGTTTCACATCATTGTACTATTTATTTGTAGTATCG
>Ga0307990_1000658_pt1 | contig 30317 bp, 24 predicted proteins | sample EllFjometagen129_FD_203168 | JGI IMG/M metagenome (GOLD analysis project Ga0307990, IMG submission 203168) | Marine microbial communities from Ellis Fjord, Antarctic Ocean - #129 | ecosystem: Environmental > Aquatic > Marine > Unclassified | place: Southern Ocean | collected 2014-10-08
CTATTGTCTATTTATATTTTTTTTATTTAATTTTTCAATTTTAATTTCTCTTTTATTTTCAGATTTAACTTCTTGTTTTTCTATTATATCTTTTGTGTTTAGAGTATTTACCTTTTTGGTAACAGGAAAATTTTTAGATACCTGTTGTTTTTTAAGTGCTACAGGTTTGGCAACAGGGAAACGTTCATCAGCATCACCACGTCGTTTAGCCACTAATCTATAGCTGAATGTTATATTTGATGTTCCACTGTTAGATTCCTTTACTGTAAAACCAAGATAATCTTTATCATGTATTACAATCAATTGATTAGTAACTTCGCCGGTTGGCTGAACAAAAACATGAATAGGATGGTCTTTGCTGATTTCACATACTTCAATGAATATTGGACCTAAATCAATATGTACCGAGCCATTATTAAGTTTACCCGAGCCGAAGTCCTCAAACCATACTTCTGGGCTTTCCATACAGAAAAGCAAAGTGTTTTCACCTTTAGATGTCTTCATAATAGCCGATTTGGTTCCTGTAGCTCCTATTCGACCCTGGGCAAAAAGTCCCCAGTAGTTGAGTAAATCATCTTGCGTAGTATATCCAAGAACACCAATTGTGGCATTAGAAGTTATAGAAGTTACATCAGTCCCTCCAAAAACGCCAACAGCACTACCCCCGTCAGTATCAGTATCTTCGTTTAAACCAAATACTGCATAATTAGCTGATTCATTTATATTACCACCTAAACCGCTACCACCATAATATGCAGGACTACTATTATTACAGACCCCAAAAACACCGATTCCGTCTGAAGCATCGGATAAGCCATAAGCACCATACGAACCAGCAGTATTATCACCAAGTGCAAAAACACCAACATTATCACCTGAAAAAGCACCACCGCTTCCATTAGTCAATGTTGTAGGTGAAATATTATTGCCAGCACCAACTACTCCTGTTCCATCAGTAGCTTCGGATAAGAAATAAGCCCCATAAGAACCAGCAGTATTATCACCAAGTGCAAAAACACCAACATTATTACCTGAAAAAGCACCACCGCTTCCGTTAGTCAATGTTGTAGGTGAAATATTATTGCCAGCACCAACTATTCCTGTTCCGTCAGTAGCTTCGGATAGAAAATAAGCTCCATAAGAACCAGCAGTATTATCACCTTTACCGTAAACACCTACATTACTACTTGAGCCAGCTATACCAGAACCTTCTGTAAGATAACTACCTGTAATTCCATTGCCAACACCAATAATACCTGTCCCACTTACATCTGTATTAATCCCCTCAACACCAAATCCATCAGAAATATCTACACTGCCATAAACGCCTGCTCCACCGGAGGCAGCAGCTTTACCATAAACACCTGTATTTGTGCCTGTAAAAGCACCGCCACTACCACCTGAAAGATATGAAGGTGTAGCATCATTTCCTGCAGATATAACTCCTGTTCCATTTACATCTGTATTCATTCCATAAATACCAAATCCATCAGCATTAGTATTAATACCATAAACACCTACACCTGTAGAAGTATTTTGTCCATAAACGCCTATACCTGTACTGTCATTATAACCATTAACTGCATAATTGGTTCCTCCTGACCATGAAGAGAATACATCTCCACCAAAAGGTGTTATAGTATTAACAGAAACCTGGCCTGTAGATGCAACAAAAACTCTAGATGTATCATTGGTTTTAATAATAAAATCAGCAGCGTCAGTAGTCCCTAAAAAATTAGTTCCTGGTGTTGTTCCGGCATTACCTGTTAGGTTCCATGCTGTTCCACCCTGCAAAGAACTTAAATCCTGGATTAATGTTCCGCCTTCATCAGTAATTTCAAGATTAGTGCCATTAAGATTTAAGCTTATATTATATCCATTTGACCCTATTAACTTCCATGCACCGTCATAATAATAAAAACCTATTGTTCCATTAATTTGATAAACTAAAAGACCTTGTGCAGGAGAAGGAATGGAGTTTTTTTGAGCTTCTGTCATTCTTGGTATCAATAAGCCCTTTGCTATAGATGTAACATCAAGCATTGCTGAATTATCAGCAGAAGAACCATCTTCGTTAATAGATACACTCTGTGCAAAAATCGTTGTTTGTGTTATTGTTAAAAACAACATAAAAATAAAAGCTAAAGTTAATTTTTTCATAGTTTTTTAATTTTTTTATTATATAGAATTAATATTAATTGCATTATTTAATGATATAAATTAATCATTTTTGCAAATGTAAAACTTTTTTTAATTTTTAATCCTAATAATTAATTTTATTTTTTATCATAAAGTTTAAATATTTATACTTTTGCTCATCGTTTATAAAAAAATAACCGATTTATTTTAACTTGTTATTTTGCTCTATGCCAAATTGTCGCAATTTGTTATTTGGCAAATTATTTGATAGATAATTTATCTGGCTAAGGCATATAAATAAAAAGATAATTTTTTAATTATTAAGAGATGACAGATAAAAAAGATATAAAAGAAAATAAAGAAAGAGATTTGAAAAATAAATCTTTTGTTTCAGAAAAGACAAATAAACCAAAAGACAAGAAAAAAACAGTTAAAAAGGAAAAAAAAGATAAAAAAGCTATTAGTTTGAAAATAAAAAGAGATAAAATTAAAGATTTAGAAGAAAAAGTTAAAGAGTTTAAAGATAAACATTTACGATTATATTCGGAATTTGATAATTACAGAAAAAGAACTTTAAATGAAAAATTAGAACTAACAAAAATAGTTTCTGCTGATACTTTTCAAATATTACTTCCTGTTTTAGATGATTTTGAAAGAGGAATTTCTTCAACAGAAAAAACAGATGATATCAAATCTGTTAAACAAGGTATAAATCTTATTTACAACAAATTTAAGACAAGTTTAAGCCAAAAAGGTCTTAAAGAAATGAAATGTATAGGAGAAGTTTTTAATACTGACTTACACGAAGCTTTAAGTAAAATTCCTTCTAAATCTAAAAAAGATAAAGGTAAAATCGTTGATGTAGTTGAAAAAGGATACTTTTTTAATGATAAAGTATTAAGATATGCCAAGGTTATAATTGCAGAATAAAATTAATAACTTAATAAATTTGAATGTCTAAAAGAGATTATTATGAAGTATTGGGAGTTAACAAAAATGCTACTGATGCAGAACTTAAAAAAGCTTATCGTGAAAAAGCTTTAAAATATCATCCTGACAGGAATCCTGGTAATAAAGAAGCAGAAGAAAAATTTAAAGAAGCTGCTGAATCTTATGAGGTATTAAGTCATGCTGATAAAAGAAGTCGATATGACCAATTTGGTCATGAAGGTATGAGAGGATCCGGAGGTGCAGGATTTGGTATGAATATGGAAGATATATTCAGACACTTTGGAGACATATTTGGTGACTTTGGTAGTGATTTCGGTAGTTTTGGAAACTTTGGAAGTTTTGGAAGCTCTTTTGGAGGTTCTCGCCAAAGACAAAGAAAAGTTAGCAGAGGTTCTAATCTTAGAATTAAAATAAAATTAAATTTAGAAGAAATAGCTAATGGTGCTGAGAAAAAAGTAAAAGTTAAAAAATATACAACATGTTCTGCTTGTGGCGGGACAGGATCCAAAAAAGGGAGTTCTTTTGACACATGCACAACCTGTAATGGAACAGGACAGGTTACAAAGGTAACAAACACTTTTTTAGGACAGATGCAGACAACAGCTACATGTCCCCACTGTAACGGGACAGGAAGAATAATAACAAATAAATGTACTATATGTCATGGTGATGGTATTATAAAAGGAGAAGAAACTATAGATATTAATATTCCTGCAGGAGTAGAAGAAGGTATGCAATTATCTGTATCAGGAAAAGGAAATGCAGGTGCACATAATGGAATATCAGGAGACCTGATTATAATAATCCAGGAAATTGAAGATACTTGCCTTAAAAGAGATGGGAAAAATTTATTCTGTGAACACTTTATAAGCATGCCCGAAGCCATTTTAGGAACAGTTATCAGTGTGCCAATAATAGGAGGAAAAGCTAAAATAAAAATTGAGCCGGGAACTCAACCGGGCAAAGTTTTAAGATTAAGAGGAAAAGGACTGCCAGATTTAAACTCTTATTCAAAAGGTGATATATTAGTAAATATTAATGTATGGATACCACAAAATCTTAGTAAAGAAGAAAAAGATATAATAAAAAAATTTCAGTCATCACCAAACTTTAAACCAAACCCAAGCTCAAAAGATAAAAGTTTATTCTCACGTATGAAAAATTATTTCTATCAATAAAAAAATGGATATAATATCTGCTAATAATATAACCAAACAATTTATTAATCAGACAGCTCTTGATAATATAAATATATCTGTTCCTGAACAAAGCATTTTTGGTCTGTTAGGTCCTAATGGTGCAGGAAAAACAACACTTATAAGAATTATAAATCAAATTATTGCTCCTGATAAAGGACAAATATCTTTTCTTGGAAATAAGTTATCGCCTATACATACAAAACAAATCGGTTATCTGCCTGAAGAAAGAGGATTATATAAAAAAATGAAAGTAGGCGAACAGGTCTTGTATCTTGCCCAACTAAAAGGATTAAGCAAACACGATGCTTTAAAAAAACTTAAATACTGGTTTGAAAAGTTTGAAATGCAATCATGGTGGAACAAAAAAGCAGAAGAACTATCAAAAGGAATGCAACAAAAAGTCCAGTTTGTTATTACTGTAATTCACGAACCGGTGCTTCTTATCTTTGATGAACCTTTTAGCGGTTTTGACCCTATAAATGTAAATATTATCAGAGAAGAAATATTAAATCTTAGAAATAAAGGAGCAACAATAATATTTTCTACCCATAATATGGCTTCTGTTGAAGAATTATGCGATTATATAGCACTTATAAATAAATCTAAAAATATATTAACAGGAAATATAAAAAAGATAAAAGATACATATAAAGCAAATATCTATGAACTTGAATTATCCGAATATAATGAGCAAATAAAAACAGTTATCAATAATAACTTTGAATTATTAGAACATTCTGCTGAAGACGGTTTAACAAAAATCAAAATAAAGATACCATCTCCTGATTCTTCTAATGATTTGATTAAAGCAATTATGCCTTATGCAACAATTATCTCTTTTAAAGAAATTTTACCCGGCATAAATGATATTTTTATTACAGAAGTGAGTAAAAAAAAATATGAAATTTAAAATACTTAAAATTAAAAATATAAATGCCGTCAGGCATCTGCCTGATCCAACGGTATAAAATTACCTACGGGGTTAATCCAACGGTATAAATATATATTTATTTTTGGATTTACATAATTTAGCAAACCGTAATGATCCGGGTGAGAGTGAGAAATTATTATTCCATCAACATTTTTTCTTTGGAATATAGCCCTTTGATGTCAGGTAAAACACCTTTAAATATTAATTCATTTACCTGTAAATTCCTGAATTTATTAAAATCAAACTCATTTTGGTTTTCATCCACCAACGGCATACCAAAATCCAGCAGGATTCCAGTATTTTTCGTGTTCAATTCAATGCAAGTGCCACCGATTTCGTTGGTGCCGCGGTGGATCGTTAGATGCATAATTATGGATTTATAAAACTAATAGATGGTTTATAAAATAAAATTTTAATATTATGCTGCTTTTCTAATGCTTTCCAGTCATATTGTTTTACAGAGTTTTCTGAATATCTCATCACCACAACTCCTTTTATATCAATAAATTTACTTATAGGATTTATAGGATAATTTTTTAATAAATCTTCAAGTTTATATCTTATACTTTTGTAATGACTAACATAATCACTAACTTGTTCTACTTTTGTTGTCCTGTCTTTTTTAATCTCAAAAAAATAAAGGTCCTCGCCATCAAAACCAACAATATCAACTCTGTGTTTACCTTTTACAATAATTAATTCAGATGTTATAAACATTATTTTCTTGTTCAAAGTTATTGATAAGTTTAATTCATTATTAATCATTGAATTGATAATTAAAGTTTGCATATCTTCTTCTATTGAACCAATGTTATATTTAGTTTTGTTTCTTTGTTTGAATTGATATGTACTAATAAGATGATTTTCTGCTTTATTTTCATCAACTCCAACTATTATTTCATAATCATTATAAAGTTCATTTAATTTTATTCCCAAATTTTTTTTAGATTTTACATTTATACCTCTCATAGGTAAAAATGGTAATGTAGATACAATTGTTATTCCTGAATTAGTTGGTCTTAAATGAAAATGTTTTTTTAATTTTTTTTGTTTGTCCGAATCCAATTTGTTCCAGACGTTTGTTGCTGTTTTAGCATTTTTTATAATATCCATAACTATAAATTTTTATATTAAATTTAACAATATTTTAATTTGGGGATTATGTCAAAAAATGGACCAATCCAATTTATCCCGTTGATCAGGCAGTTGCCTGACGGAATTTATAAATCACTGCAAATATAATTTATTTTTTCAATTGAAAAAAAATATTAAAAAATTACAAAAAATATTTTGCTAACATACTTGTAATCTCATCCGCCTTAGGCGGATATTTCACAGGGGTCTCTCTCCAACGGTGCGGGTTTCAGAGGGTCGTATGTTTGTTGATTTATTTTCTAATTTAGTTTTTTTCATTTTAAATACTTTAGATACAAATTACCCTATTAAATGCTTGCTTAAAGGCAAATTTAACAAGGCAAGCACGTATTTACACAAATAAATTCTAATATAATTCAGCTAAAGCCGAATATACAAAAAAATTCGTTGGGGCTTCGCCCCAAACCCCAAATTGTCAAATTGACTAAGCCACCACACAAGCCACCATACTCAATCCTTTAAACAGCGAACTGCATAGCCTTTCGCCTTAGTGCCCGCGTTACGGGCGACATGTGTGTTCGTGTAAGCCAGGTCCCGTATCCACGCATCACCGCCAATCTCCGTAGAAGACCACAAGTAGGCGCTGTGGCTACGAGCGTAGTAACTGCCATCGTCGAAGAAGCGGAGGCCAGACGGAGGAACAAGAAGCCCTGAAGTTCCGAAATCATTGTTACCAGCCCCCCAATTATCAATATCATTATCAGTCCATTTAGCTTCATAACCAGCCATAGCACTTCCTTCTCCTTCTCCGGTAGTAGTGTTTTGACCATGCCAACCTGTATTTACACAGTCAAAAGTAGTTGCACATCCGGTATTGCCTATATCACTACAAATTTGCTGTTCAAGTGTACAATATTCTGCATCTGTTGGTATATGCCAACCTGTTGGACAAAGACCTTGTGATCCCGGGGTTGTTGAACCATTCATTGCTGCTGACCATTGATATAGTAAACCTTCATTTGCAAAGGGACCACCTGTATAATAACCACACCAACCCTCATCACTATTATCTACCCAGGTTACATTTCTGCATCCATTACCTGTTGTGCTACCATCATACCTGAGATCTTCTGCGAGCCAACACTGGGAACCTATTAAAACAGTATTGTAAGTATAACCATCAGGGTCGTCAACAGTGGAAGTGCCGCAGGTGAAAGGCGGTAGGGTACATGCAATATTATACCAGCTACCATTGTAATAGAATTCAAAGCATTCTGTTGTTGTATTAAAAATTAATACACTATTTGGATTACCTGTAACATCTATAGCATCCCGCTGTGTTGTTGTCATACGGGGAAATAAAACACCCTTATTAGTGCTGTTTATCTCAAGGTCTGCACTTGCGTCAGGTGTGCCTGTGCCTATACCTATAGCTCCTGTATTTACAATATTGTTCGCACCTGCATCATTGCCTTGAATAAGAACATTTGACAGGTCTTGTATTTCGTTTGTCGAATCTGCATCAGCATCATTAACATGGTCAGCAGGTAGTTTTACAAAACCTCCGTTAGTCAGATAAATCGTATCATTTGATATTGACAAAACCTGATAATTTTGATTTCCTGATTCTTTAGCATATAAAGCATAAGGAACAGATAACAGTTGTGAAGTTCCCATTATTTGATAAGCTGTTCCACCTGCAGGATCCATTTCTACTTTTATAAAATATTTATCATTAGCCCAGTCAATTGTTGTAAAATCTCCTGTTACAGGTGTCCCTGTTCCAATATTCAGGTTTATCAAACCAAATTGATTTGTTGCTTCTGAATGTGTTTCTTTATAAACTAATGTTCCTGTTGCAGATGTTTTTAATATACTTATTCTAAGAGACACATTTTGTTCAGCTAATACATCTCCATTCACATCTCTTGCTATTGCCTGATATTTAAACGATTGTGGACTCTGTGCACAAACTGATGTGATGATTAGTAAATTTACTAATGCGATAATTAATTTTTTCATAGTTTTTTTTAGCTAATAATTTATTTGTTTAAAAGTTAATAAATTTGTTAATATGTTTGTGGTTTGTTTGTAGAAACGCAAAAAATTGCGTCTTTACATTCAATTTTTGTCTTGTTGTTTCATCTAATTTTTATTTTCCGATTTTAATTCATAATTCTCAAATTTAACGTTTTATGATTTTAAAAGTTTTTAATAATTTCCCGTCTTTTGTTGAAATCCTTAAAAAATAATCTGCTATTGAAAAGGAATTCAAATTTATTTGTTTCTTTGTTTCATTATTTTTCATTTCTTTTGAAACAAGTTTCCTGCCCTGAACATCAAATAGTTCAATTATAATATCTATATGTTCTTTTTTGTATTCAATGTTTATCAAATCATTTGAAGGATTGGGATATACAGTTATTTGATAATCGCTGTCATCAATTTCAGAGATATTAACTATTGTATATTTACTTTGCTGAAAACCTTGTGTTAAAATATTACTGGCATTTGGGAATGTCTCTGTAATAGGTTCTCCTAAAGTCCAGCTAAGTGTTGCACTTGTTCCCTGAAAATAATCACCTGCACAAGCTGTTACTTCCGGTGTCAGCGATTGGCTAAAGACCGCGATAGAGCCAAACCCAATAAAAATAAGGAAAATAATTTTTTTCATGGTTTTTTTAAATTTTTAAGGTTAATAAATAAAATTGTTAAATTGTTTACCCCTTGAAATCAGACTTAGGCGGATATTTCACAGTGGTTAAATTGTTAAATTTTGATGTTTTGTTTTTTTGTTTATACTCACCCCTAGCCCCTCTCTACTCGTAGAGAGGGGAACCAAAAGGGGAGAGTATAAACAAATATTCAGTTTTTTGTTCTAATATTAAGATTTTATTTCTAAAATCTTAATATTCTTACTTATTTGCTATTTTTTTTGTTAAATTTTTAAATTCTTATTTGTCAAGTTTACTTTCAGTGAAATCGCTTCGCTAGTTCATCTGCCTAAGGCAGATTGTTTATAATAACTTGGATTATTCTTTTGCAAAAATCAAATTTATTTTTCAATTCCTAACTGGAAACATATTGCTTCTATTATTTTATTTTGTTTTACAGCATCATCAATAATTCCATATTGTTTAATAAGTCGTTTTTTGTCTAATGTTCTGATTTGATAACATAATATGATTGATTCATTTGTTAATTTATATTTGTCTTTTTTAATCAGAACTTCATTTGGATATATACGTCTGTTTGGTTTTCTGCTTGTTAAAGGTATCACATTGACAACAGGTAAAATCTTATTAATATCAGTTTCACTAACAATAAGAACAGGTCTTGTTTTTCCTTGTTCAGAACCTATAACAGGGTCTAAATTTGCTAACCATATACTCCATTTTTGGTGCTTCATTATAAAGTTTCGTTTTCTAATAAATCAAAATCTTTATTTACTTCTTCCAAATCATTCATAAACAAAGGATCTTTTATGGCTTGTTTAAGTAAGTTTAATTTTTCGGATTTTTTTTCAGTAAATTCGTCAATAGTTATTAATATTTTTTTGTTTTTCCCTATATTTTCAGGGATATTAATAATTATTTGTCGGTTAAACGGTACTTCATAAATTTGTTTATATAACATATCTTTTACATTTTTAATTTTATCAAAATTACAATTTTTTTTTCAATAATTTATATTTTTTTTATATTAATTTGTTTTATAAGATATTTAATCTCTTTGTCAGAAATATTTTCTTTTTTAGATTTATCGTAAATAGCCATCAAATACATTACTTGATCCTGAATTAATATAAAAGTAATTATTCTTGCTCCTGCACTTTTACCTTTATCTTTACTTGTAATAGCCATTCGGACTTTATAAACATTATTACCCAGTGATGTCCCCATTGTAGGATTTTGCTGTAAAGACAGCCCTAATAGTTTAATGTCTTTTTTTAAAGAACGATATTTTTTTGAAAGTTTCTTAACCTCTCTGTTAAAGTTATCAGTTGGTATTAAGATTATTTTTGTATTCATTACCATAATCAATTTTTTTATTAAACAAATTTTTAAGATTTGTGGTCTTAAATCATTCATTAATTCATTTATGACAACTTTTTTTACAAAGATAATATTTTAAAAATGAAATGCAAATTTATTTTATTCTATTTTTATTTTCTGCAACAGAAATCCTTTTTCCTACTTTCAGACATCCTGACTTAGAATTAGCTATTAGTTTAATTTGTAACGTTTTACTAAATCTACATTTGTAAAATAAAATCCAAAAAAACAAATCACAACTAAGCGAAGCGATTTCACGCCTGCCCCGTAGGTAGAGCGAAGCAATATCCTTTGGGGAACACCTTTGAAAATAAATAATATTGTGAGTAAATAATACTCAAATTCCAATCATCAAATTACCAAAACAAATCATTGGAAAAAAATAATTAAAATTACTGTTATTGTTTGGTTTTATTGATTATTTTGACTTCTATGAACTCAACCGAGCCATTTGAAATTTTGAATTTAGTTATTGGAATTTATTTGTTATTTGGTGCTTGGCATTTGTAATTTTATGATGTATTAATTTACGAGAGGTTAGGAGTTCTGACTCTTAACATATCCATCTCTTTGCCTTAATACTTATTCCTTTCATCAATGTTATAGATCATTTAAAAGTTCGTCAAAAGAGTTAGGTTTTTTCTTTCCTTGTTTAATTAATTTTACTTCATTAAAAGCATCTATTAATCCTTCAAAAAATGCCTTTTTATTCTTTAATTTTTCAAGTTCTTCTAAATCTTTATTAATTTTTCCCCAATCTTTAATATTGAGAAGAACAGCACTTTTATTACCATATATATCTGTAATATATTGTAAATTCATAAGATTGTCTATTTTTAATGTCTCTTAATAATAATTTTTTTTATTGATTTTTGTAACAACAAATATACAATAAAAATTAAAACTAAAATTATTTTTTACTTTTTTTTAATAATTTTTTGAAATTTATATCAAGTTCTGAACAAAAATTCAAAAGAGTAAGTTATTATATTGCATCTTGTTTTAACGATTTTTATAATAATGTTTACTTTTGATGTTTAATTTATTATTTTTTGAACTTATGACCTGGACATTAAAAAAATATTTTATTATTATCTGTCTCCTTTATTTTAATGCTTTTGCTGTTAAAGGAGAGGATACACTTGCCTGTAACAAAGCTTCTGTTTCGTATTTTTATGATATAAATATTTCTGATACCAATACTCAAAGATTATTTAAAGTTGATACATTGTTAAGAAACATTCAAAAGTATAATCCTTTAAATAAGACATATTTGTTTCCGGCAAGTTTTGGAAATATAGGCATGGCTCACAGAGAGATGTTTTATTTTCTTAATAATAACTCACTGGGTTTTGATTTGGGCTCTCATAGTTTTGACGGTTATTTGTTTCAAAACAAAAATGTTAAATACTATAATGTTCATTCACCTTTTACAGAGTTGTGTTATGTGATGGGTTCCAAAAAAGAGCAGGTTTTTAAGGTCATTCATACTCAGAATATTAAAAAGAACTTTAATGTTGGTGTTGATTATGAGATTATCAATTCTTTGGCCAGCTATTTCAGACAGAAGTCGGATAATTCTAATGTTGTGTTTACTTCGCATTATTCAGATAAAAACAAAAAATATAGTTTTATAGCTAATTATATTCATAACAGGATAATAAGTGAAGAAAACGGAGGAATAAGTAATGATAAGGACTTTGAAGATAATACAGAGAAAGACCGCAGATTGATAGATATTAATTTGTTAAGTGCTGAAAACAGAATAAAAGAATCGGGTTTTTATATAAAACAATTTTATAAACTTGGAAATAACAATTTTCTATCTGATAGTTTAAAAGGTAAAGCAAAGGATTTAGGTCATCTTTCATATTCTTTTTATTATGTAAAGCATACAGAAGTTTATGAGGATAATGACCCTTTGTCGGGATTTTATGTTTCTTATTTAGATACTGTTAAAACACTGGATTCAATATATGTTTTAAAGTTTGAAAATAATTTATGCTGGACCACATATAAATTAAAAGACGAACCGGGAAACAAACCTGTAGATTTTTATTTGAATATAAAACATCAATATGTTAAGGTGTTACAAATATCAGGAAAAAAATATTTTAATCAAATAATTTCGGGTTTTGGCATTTCAACAAAAGATACAAAAAAAATATCATTTAAGGCCTTTGCCGAATATGTTAAAGGAGATTACAATGATAATGATTATAAAATAAACGGTCAGATAAAGAAAAGATTTTTAAAAAACACAGATAAAGACAAGCAATTGATTTTAAAAGGATTGTATTTAGAACAAGAGCCGGTATGGTTTTCTCATTATTATTATTCAAACAATTTTCAATGGTGTTATGAATTAAAAAAGACAAAAACTTTTTATACAGGGATAGAATACAAAGACAATTTTTTTGAGACAGGCATTAATTATTATAATTTAGGCAATTTGATTTATTATGATACAACAGCATATCCAAAGCAGGCAGATTTTTCTTTTGGCATGTTAAGTGCGTATTTATATAATAATTGTAAGTTAAAAAACTGGAATTTTGATACAAAAATAGCATATCAAAATGTTTTGGATAGAGATATTTTGAGAGTGCCTGATTTTATTGCAACAGAATCCATTTATTTTAAGCATGGTTTTTTTAAACATGCATTGGAGATGCAGACAGGAATAGAAATTTTTTTTAACAGCATTTATTATGCCGATGCTTATATGCCTGCTTTAAGACAGTTTTATCTGCAAAACAAGAAAAAAACAGGTAATTATATTTATGCTGATTTTTTTATTAATTGTAAAATACAAAGGGTAAGATTTTTTGTCAAATATCAACATTTTAATGCAGATTTAATGGGATATAATTATTATATGATACCACATTATCCAATGCAGGATGCAGCTTTTAAATTTGGCATATCGTGGATGTTTTATGATTAGATATTAACATATCTGTAAACAAAAAAAAATTGTTATTACTTATCTGCATCAGATGAATCAAGCATCAAATTATTTACCCTGTTAAATAAAATTTTGCAAAAATATTATTTTTGTTTATATTTGTCTTTTATATTATGAACCCACTCCGAAAAGACAAAATTATGTCATTCCGAATTTATTTCGGAATCTCTAATTTCAATAATATCAATAGATTCTGAAATAAGTTCAGAATGACAAATAGACAAATATCTGCTTTTTGGAGTGGGCTCTATTATGTGTACTAAAATTGATTTAAAGCATTAATCAAAAAAAATGAAACCGCAACTTTTTGTAATATTTTTTTTAGCTTTGTTTATAGTTACTGGTAGTTGCAGGAAAAATAAGGATGAAGATATATCTGTAAGAGGAACTGTGTTTGACCCAAATTTGAACGTTTATGTTAATGATGCTTATGTTACAATTTCGTCAATTAAGGTGCAATCAGGAATTTATAATTCTAATTATCAGGATATAGAAACTGTTGTTACTGACTATAATGGAAAATTTGCTTTTGACATAAAAAAGGAACTTGCCAGTAGTTATCGTATTTATATAAGAAAAGATAATTATTTTTCATATACAGTTGATATAAGTCCGGATGTTTTAGAGTCAGGCATTGTATATTCACCAACATATAATCTTTTTCCGGAAGCATATATAAAACTTCATGTTAAAAATACTATGCCTTATGATAGCACTGATTTTATTGCTTATTCGTTCACAAACAGCAACCTTAATTGTTATGAATGCTGCACAAATAATGTCTTTAAAGGATATGGAGAAGATTATGATTATACTTTAAAATGTAAGACCAATGGCAGTCAGTATATAAAGATGAACTGGCATGTTACAAAAAACGGCACTGATATTTCTTATAAGGACTCTGTTTTTTGTATTGCTTTTGATACAATATTTTATCAGATTTATTATTAAAAAAATTTTTTAAACAATATATTTTTTTTGATTTATGCATACAATAGAACCGTTTTATTTATGGCAAGATGAGTATATAGTATCAAAAGATAAATTATCACCTTTTTATGGAGAAAAATATAATAGATATGAATATACACATGCTATATATAATTACTTAATACATCCTGAATGGGACGATATTGGCTCTTCTACATTATTTATCAAGATATTATATGCTGAATATAATCTGGGCTTTTGTATTATAGAATTAATGGGTGAATGGAATGATTGCTTGTATAATGACATTATGTATCTCAAAAGAAATATTATTGAGATATTAATTCATAATAATATTAATAAATTTATTCTTATTGGCGAGAATATTTTTAATTTTCATTCTTCAGACGATTGTTATTATCAGGAGTGGTCTGAAGAAATTGAAGATGGCTGGATAGCATGTATTAATTTCAAAGAGTATGTGATAAAAGAATTTGAAGCAGAGGATATTAATTATTATATTACATTTAGCAAGGAATTAAATGATATGAGTTGGCGCACATTCTTACCAACACAATTATTTCAAAGGGTAAGCGATTTATTAACTAAACGACTTATACCGAATAATAGGCAACAAGATAATTAAACCTGTGGTTTTATTAAAAAATATAGTTGCTAAAATAGGGGTTTAAACCCTGTTATTCAAATAGTTAAAGTATGTTTTTTATTTTTGCTCCTGTGTGAGTTGTAAATATTTTTCTTTATTCATACGACATTTTTTGCAAAGATAATGAGAATATTCTCATTACCTTTAATTGATTTTGTCGCACTTACTAATTGAATTTACATTTATATATATAAATTTGTTTAATCAAAAAGTTGCATTTGTAACTTGAATTCATCTATAGATTGTAACCATTCACAGTATATTTTCTATAATTAGTTATTAGTTTATACAACTTTTTTCATAAATTTCTAATTGATCTAATTGACCTAATTAACCTAATCAATACCCAAGTTCCAATGTGTTAAATTTCAGCTTACTTTTTTATAAATGGTGTTAAAAATTAAATTCAATTCTTTTGCTTCTTGCCACAATGGTTTTGCTTCATTTTTTAGTTCTGGAACAGCAACTGTAATCATTCTAATAATCCGTCAGCTGACGGACACGTGATTCTTTTTTAACTATTCCTATTTTATGTTTAAAATCTTTTTTACTTTCCGCATCATCAGCCTCGCCATAATTTGCTCCAACACTAGTTCCCGCCTTAACAAGTTGTGTTATTAAAGGAATTGTAATTGGGTTTCTTGGGACTTTTTTGCAAAATATAATTATATTCTCTCCAAATTTAGCTATTCTTTCTTCTAAATCCCACTTTTTGTTATTAGTTTTGTTGGTCATTTTTTAGGTCAATTAGATTAATTAGAAATTAGGTCAATTAACAGTTATGAAATTTTAAACTGTGAACGGTTACTATAGATTATACTGTCATAATTTCTTTTTCTTTATCTTTTATAATTTTATCAATTTTTTCTATAAAAGAATTAGTAAATTTTTGAATTTCATCTTGTGATTTTTTTGATTCATCTTCAGTGACAGTATTTTTTTCTAATTCCTTTATTGTCTCTTTTCCTATTCGTCGTGAATTTCGTATGCTTATTTTTGATGTCTCCCCTTCATTTTTAATTTGTTTAACCAATTGTTTTCTTCTTTCTTCTGTAAGAGGAGGAACAATAATTCTTATTAAATTACCATCATTTTGAGGATTAAATCCAAGGTTGGCAGTTAATATAGCTTTTTCTATCGGGATAATCATATTTTTTTCCCATGGTTGAATAACAATTGTCCGGGGATTGGGAGTATTAATATTAGACATCTGACTTAAAGGAGTGCTGTTTCCATAATAATCAACACGTATATTATCAAGCATTTGAGGATCTGCTTTCCCTGCCCTTATTTTATGTAATTCGCGACTAAAATGAGAGATAGCATTCTCCATACTTTCTTTTGTTTCTTCTAAACAAAATTGGGCTTCTTCATTCATAATAATAATGTTTTTAATTAATAATTAAAAAGTAATTGCAAATTTAAAAAAAATAATTTTATCTGTATTATTTCTTGTTTTTTATAATAGTTCCTGTTTTTTCTCCTGATATAATTTTTTTAAGATTATTTTTAACATTTATGTTAAATACTATAACAGGTAGATTATTTTCTTTACAAAGAGTAAAAGCAGTCATATCCATTATGTTCAGATTTTTTTCATAAGTTTGTTTAAAAGAAAGAGTTTCGTATTTAACAGCATTTTTATCTTTTTCAGGGTCTGCTGTATATACACCATCTACACGTGTTGCTTTTAAGATAACATCTGCTTTTATTTCAAGAGCTCTTAGTACCGCTGCTGTGTCAGTAGTAAAATAAGGATTACCCGTTCCTCCACTGATAATAACAGTATTACCATTTTCAAGATTTTCAATTGCTTTTTTTCTGCTCATAGATTCGCAAACAGGGTCAATATTTATTGCTGATAATAGTTTTGTTTTAACATTTATATTTTCAAGCGCTGATTGCAAAGCCATTCCATTGATAATAGTAGCCAGCATTCCCATATAGTCGCCTTGTACACGGTCTATACCTTGTTTTGCCCCTTTAAGTCCTCTGAAAATATTTCCTCCACCAATAACAATAGCTAATTGAACGCCTGTGGTAATAACATCTTTTATTTCCTTTGCATATTCAGATAATTTTGTATGGTCTATTCCATATTTATTATTTCCCGTTAAAACTTCACCGCTAAGTTTTAAAAGTATTCGTTTGTATTTCATCTTTAAATAATTTTGTTAATAGTTATAAGAATATTATTAATATTTGTAATCTTTTGCAGATTTATTTTTTCATAAAATCATAAGATAAAAGACAAATTTACATAAAATAAATTTATTATATACATATATGGATTTGTAAAAAAATAATCTATTCATTTTAACTCGTTATTTTGTCCTTTATCTTCGTTACAAAAGTTAAAAAAACTGTGCTTTTTGTAAATCTTCTATATAATTAATATAATAATTTAATAACAATGTAGCAAAATTTTATCTTTAATTATTAATTTAGCACTTCATTAAAATCTAAAAGATATGTTACGAACACATACGTGTGGAGAACTATGTCTGAAAGACATTAACAAACAAGTTACATTATGCGGATGGATACAACATTCAAGAGATTTAGGCGGGATGACATTTATAGACCTGCGTGATAGGTATGGAATAACTCAACTGGTTTTTAATATAGAAAAAAATTCTGATATTTGTAAACAGGCAAGAGAGTTAAAAAGAGAATTTGTAATATCTGCAACAGGTATTGTTACTGAAAGAAGTAATAAAAATCTGAAAATACCAACAGGCAAAATAGAAATTATTGTCAGCAAGATAAAAATATTAAGCAAATCAAAAGTTCCTCCTTTTACCATAGAAGATGATACAGATGGTGGCGAAGAACTAAGGATGAGATATCGTTATCTGGATTTAAGAAGAAATATTATAAAACATAACCTTGAACTCCGTCATAAGATAGCAATTGAACTCCGAAATTACTTAAATTCTCTTAACTTTATTGAAATAGAAACACCTTTTCTGATAAAATCAACGCCGGAAGGTGCGCGTGATTTTGTTGTGCCTTCCCGTATGAACAAAGGAGAGTTTTATGCCTTGCCACAGTCACCGCAACTGTTTAAACAATTACTGATGATTGCCGGCTATGACAGATATTATCAACTGGTAAGATGTTTTAGAGACGAAGATTTAAGAGCTGACAGACAACCGGAATTTACTCAATTAGATTGTGAGATGTCTTTTGTTGAACAAGAAGATGTTTTAGATATTTTTGAAGGTTTGTTCATACATTTATTTAAAAAAATTAAAAATCTTAATCTCAATAAGTTCCCAAGAATAACTTATGATGATGCAATAAAATATTATGGAACCGATAAACCTGATATCAGATTTGATATGAAATTTGTTGAAATAAATACTCTTGTAAAAGGTAAAGGTTTTAAAATATTTGACCAGGCAGAACTAATTGTTGGTATTTGTGCTAAAAACTGTGCAACATATTCAAGAAAACAAATAGATGAACTGACAAATTTTGTAAAACAACCTCAAATTGGAGCAAAAGGACTCGTTTATATAAAATGTAATTCTGACGGAACTTTTAAGTCTTCTGTTGATAAATTTTTTAATCAACAGGAATTAAAAAAATATTCTGAAAAATTTAATGCACAAACAGGTGATTTAATACTTATCCTTGCAGGTGAAAAATGTCAAACACGCACAGCACTCAGTGAACTTCGTTTAGAAATGGGTAATGGTCTGGGCTTGAGAGACAAAAACAAATTTTCTCCTCTGTGGATTGTTGATTTCCCTTTATTGGAATGGAATGAAGAGGCAAAACGTTTTAACGCAACACATCATCCTTTTACATCACCAAAACAGGAAGATATTAAACTATTAGATATTGCTCCCGGTAAAGTAAAATCAAATGCTTATGATTTTGTTATCAATGGAATAGAAATAGGTGGTGGTTCAATAAGAATTCATACCAAAGAATTGCAAAATAAGATGTTTAAACTTCTTGGATTTACCAAAGAACAGTCGCAAAAGCAATTCGGATTTTTAACAGATGCTTTTGAATATGGAACGCCTCCTCATGGTGGCATTGCTTTTGGTTTTGACCGATTATGCGCCTTGTTTGGAGGTTCCGGATCCATAAGAGATTTTATCGCTTTTCCTAAAAACAATTCAGGAAGAGATGTAATGATTGATTCTCCTTCAAAAATATCAAAAGAACAACTTGAAGAGTTAAATATTAAACTAAAACAACCATGACCAAAAATAATTATGAATTAGGAACTTTGTGCTTTGTGCTTAAAACTTGAAAATAGTGTAATAATTTATAAAAAAGTAAATTAAAAACAGATGAAAATAATAATTCCAATGGCAGGTATGGGCAAAAGGATGCGTCCTCATACTTTAACTATACCAAAACCATTAATCCATATTGCCGGAAAACCTATTGTGCAAAGATTGGCAGAAGAAATTGTAAAAGTATGTCAGGAAACAGTTGAAGAAATAGATTTTGTTATCAGTGATTTTGGTAAAGATGTAGAAAATCAACTTATAACTATTGCAAAAAATCTGGGAGCAAAAGGTAAAATATATTATCAAAACAAACCATTAGGAACAGCTCATGCAATCCTTTGTGCAGAAAAATCACTTTATGGAAAAACAATAATAGCTTTTGCCGATACTCTGTTTAAAACAAATTTTACTCTTGATGAATCTAAAGAAGCTATTATATGGACAAGTAAAGTAAAAGATCCAAGTGCCTTTGGAGTAGTTAAGATTGATAATAATATAATAACTGATTTTATTGAAAAGCCATTACAACCTGTTGATACCAACCTTGCCATAATAGGAATATATTATTTTAAAAAAGGCGAACATTTAAAAGATGAATTAAAATATCTGATTACTAATAAAATCAAAAAAAACGGAGAATACCAAATCACTGATGCTTTGCAGAATATGATGAAAAAAGGAACTCTTTTTTATACTAACAGTGTTAAAGAATGGCTTGACTGTGGCAATAAAGATGCTACTGTCCATACAAATAAACGCATTTTGGAATTTAACAAAGATGAAAACTTAGTATCTCCTTCTGCAAAAATTCATAATTCAATAATTATTAAGCCCTGTTTTATAGGTAATAATGTATATATAAAAAATTCTATAATAGGACCTTATGTCTCTGTAGGAGAAAATTCCTGTATCGAAAAATCTGTTATAACCAATAGCATTATTCAAATAGAAACAAAAGTATCATTTGTAAATATTAAAAATTCAATGATTGGTAATCACGTTGAATTAACAGGGAAACAAAACGATGTCAGTATAGGAGATTATACAATATTAAAATAAATGCAACTAATTAATAATGAACCAATTACAAAAATATAAATGCCGTAGGATGCCTATCCAAAGGTATAAACATATAAAAAACCATCTAACATATTTATTTTTTCTATTACTCATTTTTTCTTCATGTAAGACAATAAAAAAAACAGAAAAACTGTCAGACGAAGAAAAAATGACAAATACTTCTTTATTAATTGATGCAAATAAAGAAAAAATTTTAGGAAACTATAAGGATGCAGCAGACCTATATGCTAAATGCATTAAAAACGACCATTCTAATGCAACAGCTATTTATGAATTAGCACGTATCTTTGCTTTGCAGGAAAAATATAAAGACGCTTTAATATTAGCAAAAAAATCAGTAGTTATAAATCCTGATAATGTATGGTATCAATTGTTGCTTGCAGATATACTTAAAAAAAATAATCAATATGATGATGTAATAAAAGTATATTCCAATCTTATTAAAAAATATCCTGAAAAAGTTGAATATTATATTGAACTGGCTTCTGCTTATATTTATATTAATAAATATAAAAATGCTATAAAAATATATAATACAATTGAAAATAAAATAGGTATTACAGAAGGAATATCCTTACAAAAGAAACAAATTTATCTCTTTTTTAAGAAAAAAAACAAGGCAATAGAAGAAATTAATAATCTTATATCAAAATTCCCTGATAATACAAAATATTATAACATTGCAGCAGACATATATCTTGCTGATAAACAATTTGATAAAGCTCTTGAAATGCATAACAAAATACTTGAAATAGACCCTAATAACTCTCTTGTCCATTTATCATTGGCAGATTATTACAGAACAACAGGCGAAAAAGAAAAATCTTATAAAGAATTAAAGATTGCTTTTAAAAATAGAAATCTTGACATAGATACAAAAATCAAAATTTTACTTTCTTATTATATAATTACAGAAAAATATCCTGAATTAAAGGAACAGGCAGATACACTTTTGAAAATTCTTATAAAAGTCCATCCGGATGAGCCAAAAGCACATTCAATGTATGCTGATTTCTTATACAGAGACAAAAAACTTAATAAAGCGCGTAACGAATTACATAAAACAATAACTTTGGATAATAGCAAATATGAAGTATGGCAACAACTATTATTAATAGAATCAGAACTTAAAGATTTTGATTTAATGGCAAAAGAAAGCAAGCAGGCAATAGAACTATTTCCTGAACAACCAGTGTTATATCTGCTTAACGGTATGGCGAATTATCAACTAAAAAATTATGCCAAGTCAATATCAACATTAAATAAAGGAATAAAAACCATTGTTGATAATAAAAAATTATTAATAGAATTCTATTCTTATCTCGGTGATATTAACTACAAAAACAAAAATAACAATGCATCCGATAGTGCCTATGAAAAAGTATTAGAATTAGATTCTAATAATTCTTATGTATTAAATAATTATAGTTTTTATCTCTCTTTGAGAAATGAAAATCTTGAAAAAGCTGAAAAAATGGCTGAAAAAGCGGTTTTACTTAGTCCTAATAGTTCAAGCTATCTTGATACTTACGGATGGGTGCTTTACAAAATGAATAAATTAAAACAAGCAAAAAAATGGATGAACAAAGCCCTTGAAAATGGAGGAGATAAAAGTAGCGTTATACTTGAACATTATGGTGATATTCTTTATAAAATGAGCGAAACACAAAAAAGTGCTGAATACTGGCAAAAAGCAAAAAATATAGGGAAAGGTTCTAAATATCTTGACAAAAAAATTAAGGATAAAAAATTATATGAATAATCTTTGGTCTAAAAAATTATACTTTTATAATATTTTTTTATTACTGTTAATATCTGTATTATCTTGTAATACACATAGAAAAATTATTAAACAACCAATTAAAGAAAAAGGTGCTGATTATTTATTTGAAAAATTAAAAAAAAATGAATTTCAATTTGATTGGTTTAGTGCAAAATTTTCTGCTGACTTTGAAGAAATTAATAAGAAAAAAATTTTCGTTAGAGGTCAAATCCGTATAAAAAAAGATAGTGTAATCTGGATATCTATATCATCACTCGGACTGGAAATAGTAAGATTCTATATAACTAATGATGTTATTAGATTTATTGACCGTTATAACTCAACTTATATTGTTGCTGATTTTAATTATTTTAATAATCTGTTTGATATAAATATGGATTTTGATATTTTGCAATCTTTAATTGTAGGCAATGATTTTTCTTACTATGAAAATAATAAGTTTAAAGCACATATTGATAATAAACAATATAAATTATCTACTGTTAACAGACGAAAACTTAAAAAATATATCAAAAATAATAATGAAAAATCTATCGTATTAGTGCAAGATATGTGGCTAAACCCCGAATCTTTCAAAATTACCAATATGACAATTAAAGAAATAAAAAAAAATCAAAAATTTAAAATTATATACTCTGACTTTAACCAAATTCAAAATAAATATCTTCCTAATCAAATAAATTTTAACATATTTAACATTAAAGATGAAAGAATAACAAAAATCTCTCTTAAATATTCAAAAATAACTTTAAACAAGCCCTTAACTTTTCCTTTTAAAATACCAAAAAAATATACTAAAATGAAATAAAATGCCTGCAAATTATTAGTACCCATTGACTTTTCTTTGTGTCAAGACAAAGAAAAATTATAATAATTGTAAATTTGACGACTGATTGATGCATACGAACAGATATCTTTTGACCTTATAATAACAGCAAAGCCAAATAGCTATCATTGGATATTTTCCTACGAGAAGATAGATACATTTTATAAAATCTTTAATCATTACTAATTTAAATGACATTATTTTTTAAATATAAACTAAATTTTTATACCTCCGCACTAGCTCTTCTATTTATAGCTACCATTTCTTTTGGGCAAACCAAAAAAAAATTAGAGGAAAAGAGGAAAGAAATTAAAAAAGAAATTTCTTATACAAACAATTTGATTGCTGAAACACAAAAAAATACAAAAGTAACTCTTAATAAACTTATTATCCTAAATAATAAAATAAGCAAAAGAAAAGAACTAATAAATACTATTAACATTGAAATACAATATATTGATAAAAAAATAAAATCTAATAATGACAGTATAGAAATTCTTACAAAAGAGCTTGAAAATCTTAAAGATGAATATGCTAAAATGATTTATTCTGCATATAAAAACAAAAACTCATATAGTCGTCTGATGTTTATCTTTGCCTCCAAAGATTTTAATCAGGCATACCATAGACTTCAATATATGCAACAATATAGTTCTTATAGGAAAAAACAGGCAGAATTAATACAAGATACAAAACAACTTTTAAATTTAAAAATACAGCAATTAGAAGCAGAAAAAAATGAAAAAAAGTTTTTATTAAACAATCAAAAAAATGAAAAATCCTTACTCGTTAAGGGGAAAAAAGAAAAAAATTATATTATAATGAAATTACAAAAAAAAGAAAAACAATTGCGAAAAACTCTAAGAGCAAAAGAATATGCTGCAAGAAAATTAAAAAAAGCTATAGAAGCAATTATAGCCGAAGAAATAAGAAAAACAGCAGAAAAAAGAAAAAACAAACCATCAACTAATATGTTTGCTCTAACACCCGAAGAATTAGCATTATCAAAAACATTCTCAAACAATAGAGGTAATTTACCATGGCCCCTGCTAAGAGGTATTGTGTCAAGCACTTTTGGTGTCCATTATCACCCTGTATTAAAAGGTATTAAAATTAAAAACAATGGTATTGATATTACTACTACCAAAGGTTCAAAAGTCAGAACTATCTTTGAGGGAAAAGTTACAGCCATAATATCTATACCAGGAGTTAATGGAAAAACTATTATTATCAGCCATGGAGAATACCTGACTGTATATTCAAATCTTGCTGAAGTATATGTTAAAAAAGGAGATAAAGTAAAAACAAAACAAAATATCGGACTTATTTATACTGATACCGAAAATGCTAAAACCATACTACAATTTCAGGTCTGGAAAGGAAAAACTCTACTTAATCCTGCATACTGGTTATCAGGTTTGTAATTCCTGCAAATTTTATTAGTGTTTGTAATTCGCTGTAAATCAATTTGTTAATAATTATGGGGCAAAAAATCTGAAATTATAACCTTTATGGCATAATATAATAAACATTTTTGATAAGTTGAACAGTTACTTATATTTTAAATTATTTTAAATTTGTTTAAAAACATTTAATTCCTTGATATTAAACAAAATAGAGAACCAAATTATAATATAAATATATATATTTTTAATTTTTTTTAAAAAAAAGTGAAAAAAAATTTGTTGATTAAAATTATTGTTTTACTTTTGCATTCCATTAAAAAAATAATGGGAATAATTAAGTTCTTTGAAAATATTGAAAGTAGCAAATAGGTAATAAATATACCCGCCAATATATTATATATATAAAGGTGGTAAATAATAAATTTTGAGCAATTAAAGATTAAATTTTACAACGAAGAGTTTGATCCTGGCTCAGGATGAACGCTAGCGGCAGGCTTAATACATGCAAGTTGAACGGTAACAGGTCCAGCAATGGATGCTGACGAGTGGCGAACGGGTGCGTAACGCGTATGCAACTTACCTTTAACTAGAGAATAGCCCCGAGAAATTGGGATTAATACTCTATAATATTGTAGAAAGGCATCTTTTTACAATTAAAGATTTATCGGTTAAAGATGGGCATGCGTGATATTAGCTAGTTGGTAAGGTAATAGCTTACCAAGGCTGTGATGTCTAGGGGATCTGAGAGGATTGTCCCCCACACTGGTACTGAGATACGGACCAGACTCCTACGGGAGGCAGCAGTAAGGAATATTGGTCAATGGACGAAAGTCTGAACCAGCCATGCCGCGTGCAGGAAGACAGCCTTATGGGTTGTAAACTGCTTTTGTACGGGAAAAAACCCTTAAACGTGTTTAAGGTTGATGGTACCGTAAGAATAAGGATCGGCTAACTCCGTGCCAGCAGCCGCGGTAATACGGAGGATCCAAGCGTTATCCGGATTTATTGGGTTTAAAGGGTGCGTAGGTGGGATGATAAGTCAGTGGTGAAATCCTACAGCTTAACTGTAGAACTGCCATTGAAACTATTGTTCTTGAATACAAATGAAGTGGGCGGAATATGTTATGTAGCGGTGAAATGCTTAAATATAACATAGAACACCAATTGCGAAGGCAGCTCACTAAGTTGTTATTGACACTGAGGCACGAAAGCATGGGGAGCAAACAGGATTAGATACCCTGGTAGTCCATGCTGTAAACGATGATTACTGGATGTTGGCGATATACAGCCAGTGTCCAAGCGAAAGTTTTAAGTAATCCACCTGGGGAGTACGATCGCAAGATTGAAACTCAAAGGAATTGACGGGGGCCCGCACAAGCGGAGGAGCATGTGGTTCAATTCGATGATACGCGAGGAACCTTACCTAGGCTTAAATGTAGAATGACCGGTTGGGAAACCAATCTTCTCTTAGGAGCAATCTACAAGGTGCTACATGGCTGTCGTCAGCTCGTGCTGTGAGGTGTCGGGTTAAGTCCCATAACGAGCGCAACCCTTATCTTTAGTTGCCATCAGGTAATGCTGGGAACTCTAAAGAAACTGCCTACGCAAGTAGTGAGGAAGGTGAGGATGACGTCAAGTCAGCACGGCCCTTATGCCTAGGGCTACACACGTGCTACAATGGTCAGTACAGAGAGTCGCTACTTGGTGACAAGATGCTAATCCCAAAAACTGATCCCAGTTCGGATCGAAGTCTGCAATTCGACTTCGTGAAGTTGGATTCGCTAGTAATCGCAGATCAGCAATGCTGCGGTGAATACGTTCCCGGGCCTTGTACACACCGCCCGTCAAGCCATGGAAGTTAGTGGTACCTGAAGTCGATAACCGAAAGGAATCGCCTAAGGTAAAATTAGTAACTAGGGCTAAGTCGTAACAAGGTAGCCGTACCGGAAGGTGTGGCTGGAACACCTCCTTTCTAGAGTAATTTATTATTCTTTTTAAATTTTTTTAAATCGGATATTTGTTACTTATGCTACTTCAATATTTCTATTTGTTTGATAAATTTACCCTAAACGAATTAAACGAAGTTAGACAAGTTCTTGCTTACTTGAGCAAAGGGTGTAAAACTTATTATTGTTAGAGTAAGTAATACAGTCCTGTAGCTCAGTTGGTTAGAGCACTACACTGATAATGTAGGGGTCCGCAGTTCAAATCTGCGCGGGACTACAAAAATATCGTTTGGGGGATTAGCTCAGTTGGCTAGAGCGTCTGCCTTGCACGCAGAAGGTCATCGGTTCGACTCCGATATTCTCCACATAATAATTGATTAAAAATTGTTCTTTAAATAATAATGGAAATTAGCTTAAGAAAAGCTGTTCTGATGAAAATTAGAAAAGAAAATCAATCGGAATTGATTATTTCCACAAATTCAATTGTTTTGACATATTATTCAACAATTGAAAAAAGTTCTTTGACATATTGAAAGAAAATATTAATTTATACATTAGCTGTAATATTAAATTTAACAAGAAAATAATTAAGAGCGTATGGGGAATGCCTTGGCTCTCAGAGGCGATGAAGGACGTGACAAGCTGCGATAAGCTTCGGGTAGGTGCAAATAACCTTTTATCCGAAGATTTCCGAATGGGGGAACCCGATACTGATAACAGTATCATCCTGAAAAGGAAGCAAACCCGGAGAACTGAAACATCTAAGTATCCGGAGGAAGAGAAAACAAAAGTGATTCTCTAAGTAGCGGCGAGCGAACAGAGAATAGCCCAAACCAATATTGTTATGGCAATATTGGGGTTGTAGGACTGTAATAAGGACTGTAATTATATAATAAAATTATTCTGGAAAGTTTAACCATAGAAGGTGATAGTCCTGTATATGAAATATAATTACTACCTAACAGTATCCTGAGTACCGCGGGACCGGAGAAATCCTGTGGGAATCTGCCAGCACCATCTGGTAAGGCTAAATACTCCTGAGAGACCGATAGTGAACTAGTACCGTGAGGGAAAGGTGAAAAGTACTTCAAATAGAAGAGTGAAATAGAACCTGAAACCATACGCTTACAAGCAGTAGGAGACGAAAACAATCAAAGCTTGCTTTGGTTGGAAGTAGTTGACTGCGTGCCTTTTGCATAATGAGCCTACGAGTTACTCCTCTCTAGCAAGGTTAATCTTGATTACAAGAGAAGCCGAAGCGAAAGCAAGTCTGAATAGGGCGAAATAGTTAGAGGGGGTAGACGCGAAACTTTGTGATCTACCCATGACCAGGTTGAAGCCTCGATAACACGAGGTGGAGGACCGAACCAGTATACGTTGAAAAGTGTTTGGATGAGTTGTGGGTAGGAGTGAAAGGCTAATCAAACTAAGAGATAGCTCGTACTCCCCGAAATGTTTTTAGGAACAGCCTCGAGGTCGAGTGTCATAGAGGTAGAGCTACTGATAGGACTAAGGGGCTTCACCGCCTACTAAATCCTAACAAACTCCGAATGCTATGACATATACTCGGGAGTGAGGGCATGGGTGCTAAGGTCCATGTCCGAGAGGGAAACAACCCAGAGCATCAGCTAAGGTCCCTAAATGTATACTAAGTTGATCTAACAAAGTTAGATTGCTTTAACAGCTAGGATGTTGGCTTGGAAGCAGCCATTCATTTAAAGAGTGCGTAACAGCTCACTAGTCAAGCGATTTAGCGTGGATGATAATCGGGCATTAAGTATACTACCGAAGCTATGGATTTTGATTTTTTCAAAATGGTAGGGGAGCATTCCAGTTACATAGAAGATGTATCGTGAGGTATGTTGGAGTATCTGGAAAAGAAAATGTAGGCATAAGTAACGATAATGCAGGTGAGAAACCTGCACACCGTAAGACTAAGGTTTCCTGATCAACGTTAATCGGATCAGGGTTAGTCGGGTCCTAAGGCGTATCCGAAAGGAAAAGTCGATGGATAACAGGTTAATATTCCTGTACTAGTATTTACTGCGATGGGGTGACGAAGTAGTGAAAGATTTGCGTACTGACGGAATAGTACGTTGAAAAGTGTAGGTATACATTTAATAGGTAAACCCGTTAGATGTGCTGAAGCTTGATAGTACCGTGAGTCTTCGGATGAGCGGATAATAATCCTAACCATACTTCCAAGAAAAACCTCTAAGCTTCAGGTAAATACTACTCGTACCGCAAACCGACACAGGTAGTCGAGGAGAGTATCCAAAGGTGCTCGAGTGATTCATGGCTAAGGAACTAGGCAAATTTGTCCTGTAACTTCGGAATAAAGGACACTCCAAGCAATTGGAGTCGCAGAGAAATGGCCCAGGCGACTGTTTATCAAAAACACATGGCTTTGCAAAATCGAAAGATGAAGTATAAGGCCTGACACCTGCCCGGTGCTGGAAGGTTAAGAGGAGATGTTATTTCCGCCTCGGTGGAGAAAAGCATTGAATTGAAGCCCTAGTAAACGGCGGCCGTAACTATAACGGTCCTAAGGTAGCGAAATTCCTTGTCGGGTAAGTTCCGACCTGCACGAATGGTGTAACGATCTGGGCACTGTCTCAGCCATGAGCTCGGTGAAATTGTAGTACCGGTGAAGATGCCGGTTATCCGCAACGGGACGGAAAGACCCCGGAACCTTTACTACAGCTTAATATTGATTTTGGGTAAATAATGTGTAGGATAGGTGGGAGATAGTGAAGCGGCTTCGCCAGGAGTCGTGAAATCAACCTTGAAATACCACCCTTTATTTATCTGGAATCTAATCTGCCTATTGGCGGAAACAGTGTTTGGTGGGTAGTTTGACTGGGGTGGTCGCCTCCAAAAAAGTAACGGAGGCTTTCAAAGGTACCCTCAGTACGTTTGGTAATCGTATGTAGAGCGTAATAGCATAAGGGTGCTTGACTGTGAGACTGACAAGTCGAGCAGGGTCGAAAGACGGATATAGTGATCCGGTGGTTCTGTATGGAAGGGCCATCGCTCAAAGGACAAAAGGTACTCCGGGGATAACAGGCTTATCACTCCCAAGAGTTCACATCGACGGAGTGGTTTGGCACCTCGATGTCGGCTCGTCACATCCTGGGGCTGGAGAAGGTCCCAAGGGTTGGGCTGTTCGCCCATTAAAGTGGCACGCGAGCTGGGTTCAGAACGTCGTGAGACAGTTCGGTCCCTATCTGTTGTGGACGTTAGAAGTTTGAGAGGACCTGTCTTTAGTACGAGAGGACCGAGATGGACAAACCTCTAGTGTACCTGTTGTAGCGCCAGCTGCACCGCAGGGTAGCTATGTTTGGATGAGATAAGTGCTGAAAGCATCTAAGCACGAAACTCACCTCAAGATTAGACTTCTTTTAAAGGTCGTCATAGACTATGACGTTGATAGGCTGCAGGTGTAAAGATAGTGATATCAAAGCCGAGCAGTACTAATTACCTGTAAATTTTCTGTTAAAGTATATTACAGATTCTGTATATCTTTAATGTTTTCTTTCTTATGCCAATATCCTATTGACTATGGTGACTATAGCACTGGTGTTCCACCTCTTACCATTCCGAACAGAGAAGTTAAGTCCAGTAGCGCAGATGGTACTGCATTAATTTGTGGGAGAGTATGTCGTCGCCAACTTTTATTAGCCCTGACCAAAAATCAGGGCTTTTTTTATTTCTTTTTTTTATAACTTTCATAATAATTTTATTAGGTATTCGTAATACAATAACAAAAAACGATTTTGATATTTTTAATATTTTTTTTGCTTAAACCAATTTTTTTTATTATATTGTAGAAACATTAAAAATATAAAACTATGGAACCAGCTGGCGCAAGTTTGTAACTTGTGCCTGAAAAAAATCAAAAATTATTACGTTATTTAACATTTACAATAATAGGTTGGGCTAACATTTTCACACGAAAGATATATAAAGACATTATTAATGATTCCTAAATTCAAGTAATTAATGCAACTTTTTCAGAGGAGAATAAAATAAAATTTTTCAAGACAAAAGAGAAAGAAAAAATCTTTCCCTTTTTGTCCTGATGGATA
>Ga0307990_1000659_pt1 | contig 30308 bp, 11 predicted proteins | sample EllFjometagen129_FD_203168 | JGI IMG/M metagenome (GOLD analysis project Ga0307990, IMG submission 203168) | Marine microbial communities from Ellis Fjord, Antarctic Ocean - #129 | ecosystem: Environmental > Aquatic > Marine > Unclassified | place: Southern Ocean | collected 2014-10-08
CACATACAAATATTCAACTCTCAGAGACTTAAGAACCATGAAAAACAGGGAGTTACAAACAAATACTATGATAATTGTTCATAACCGAAGCTTTTTATTAAATTTGACACTGATTAGTTACAAATATAATAAACAATCTGACTGCGTTAAAATTTTTCTAAATAGCTATGGCTATTCAAAAAAATTTATGCCTTGCATCTTATTCATTAAATTTGTTTCTTGAAAGAAAAGAATTATTAGAAGGCCCCTTAATATATTGACATATGCAAATACGCTTAATTTTGCGATGAATAATGCAGGTTAGATGAGTTAATATTCTGAACTTGTTTTTGAAAAACAGGGATGCTCTGTATGTACAGCTAATTCACGTGAAATTGATTTTTTGATAAATAAATAAGATGATAGGTATAAAAAGTTTGGTAAATTGATTTGTTTTTTTATATTAGGGAGTTGATTTAAAATTAAGACTACATGAATTTCCAGCAAGAAGTACTAAAAAACAGGACACATCTTAATTATTATGCTTTGAGTTTAACGGTTGATGAAAGTGCTGCTAAAGATTTGACTCAGGAGACATTACTTAAGGCATTTAATTATGAGGATCGTTATGTTGATAATAAAAACATTCGCTCCTGGTTATTTACCATCATGAAAAATACATTTATCAATCAGTATCGTCGTGAAAAATATAGACAAAATTTAATGGTTGATGTTCAGGAGGTTCGTACTTATTCAAATTCCCTTGTGGAAAGTGAAATCGGTTTAGACTTGTATATAATACGACGTGATTTACATGATGCTTTAAAATCGCTGGACATGAAGTATCGGGTTCCATTCATATTATTTTATAAGGGATTTATGTATAAAGAGATTGCAAAGCGATTGGAGCTGCCATTAGGGACTGTGAAAAGTCGGATTTATTTTGCACGTAAATTATTAATGGAGGACTTGCGTGATTTAATTTAGTTTTTGTCCGCTTATTTTTTTCAACTCAGTCTTTTGCTTTCCTGCGCACAAGCCAGCGCGCCGAGAAGGCTTGAGAATCTGCGACTACAAATTAAGGATGAGATCCACGCGCACGAAAAATTAGCCACGAATGCACGAATGAATATGTTTTTTTATTCGTGCATTCGTGGCATTTTATTCTTTGTGCAGGAACAATGAATTTGATACGCCAGAGAAAAAATATAGAGGATTAGGCGAACTCATTTGAATTCATTTTGGCTCATGGCCTCGTTTCTGTTGCACATGCCGATGCGCAGAGATCCCCAGGAAATCTGTTGGCTTAACCCGGAAAATTCATGCCATTACCCCAAATTTGAGTTAATAGAAAAATGGGTTGCAGTAAGCTAAAGTATTTAGCAACAGCACTTTATGCTATGACACTTTAAAATCAAAAACTCCGATATCCCCGATTTTCGGGAGTAAATAATGCCGATGTAGAATCAAAGCTGATACAAGAAATAGAATGAATTGTATCGGCAATTTTGATTCACAATCGGTATTAACATCCAACTTTTTGCGGTGAATTTTTTGGGTTAAGCACCAAATGATAATAAAACATTGCTTTATTCTGCGTTTGCTGGAGATTAAAGGAGGAGGATAGTAGTCAGGGTTTCCTGGCCGAGGCAAACATTATTATGCTTGGTGATAATTAGTGTCTGCAAGAAAACTACTGTTTATCAGAGACTAATTGAAATTAATCTGTTGTTTGATTGATTAGGCAAATGTATGCATGGTGGGAGTGATGCGTGAAAATTTTATTTGGATTGTGCGGAAATTTTTCGTGATAAAATTCATTTGGTTTCAGAATAAAAGATTGACCGGTTCTTACGTAGTGCATTGAGTTTGTAAATTCAGGAATTGTTATTTCTCCTATTGCATTATTAACTCTCGTTGTGAGCTTATCTCCGAGGATTTTTTGATAATTTTTTACTGCTTTTTCAGGATGTTTTTTTAGTAATTTATATATCCGTTTAAGCGCTATGCGTTTTGGGAGTTTTTCCTGTTTGAATTTTTCGCTTACTTTCGCGAACGGATTAATAGGGTTAAAATCTGCTGTGGATTGAACGCTTAATGGCATTTCCGGCACCCAGTCCAGTGGGTTGATGATGTTGAAAGCCCATCCGCCTTGCGTTATTTGTTCGAAATCGTAGGCAAAATACAAATTCCCGACACGAGGTGCAGCAGTACAATAGGTTTTTATCTGTAAGTTTTTCGGAAAAATTCCAGTGTTAATTTTGTGCAATATTTCTGCTGTCAACAGATATGCAATTGCTCCTCCCTGACTATGTCCGGTAATAATCAGATTTCTAACTCCTGTTTTGTAAATTGAATCAATGCGTGGTGCAATATCTTGCATTAAAAACGTAGTGCTTATTGTCCACCCGGCATGTACGTATGCTTGTGGATGTTCAGAAAAACAGTAATTTAAGCTTTCTCCGTCAGCATTTGTAATTTCTCCTTTGGCAGGTATCATTGCTGCATAGAAATTGGCAAGCCAGCTTTTTGATGCGGCAGTGCTTCCGCGTACTGTTATTATTGCTGTATTATCATTATTGCACCAAAGTTCCCATAGATTATCGAATGCAATTTCAGGTGAGCGATAAATGCGTGTGAAAGTTTTTGGTTCGGGAATGGGATTTGTGCTGTCGTTCACGTATTTTTCGTTCCCTCCTGTTCTTGCACCAACATACATGACTTCCAGCAGTTCTTGTTTGTCAACTTCAGGACTGAGTTTTTGTGCCGAGAGCTGTGCCGCGAACGGCAATAAAATTAATACAAATAAGATTGCAAAATTATTCTTCATAAATAATATCAGAGTATTCTTCGAGTTCGCCGATAATACGGAATTCTGTGCGTCGATTTTTTGCTCTTCCGTCTTCGCTATCAGTGCCATCCGGGTTGGAATTAGGTGCAATTGGATTTTCTTCACCATATCCTTTGGCAGTCATTTGTTCTTTTGAGATGCCTTTCTCCAGCAGATAATTAACAACTGATTCAGCACGTTTTTGCGATAATTCCATGTTGTAATCATTGCTACCCACACTATCCGTGTGCGAGCTGATTTCGACAACAATTGTCGTATGTTTTTTGAGCAATTTGTAAATGGTGTTATGTATGACTCGTTCCGCATCTTTTGTCAGTTCGGCTTTGTCATATTCATAATACACATTTTTCAATGTAATTGGTTCGGTCGGAATCGTATTTACAATAATTGCATCCATAATAATGGTATCATCCTGAGTAATCGGCTTGGTTGTCAATGAAAACACTTTTTCATCCCGATTAAAATCTTTGACTTTCAATCTGTAATCAATCCCTTGTTCCAGATTAAACCAATATCTGCCTCGCTCGGTTGAGTCCGTTTTAATGAATATTTCTTCTTTTGTTTCTGGGTCAATCATGAATAATGAAACTGGGTATTTGTGCAATCGTTTTACGGATGCAGTGTCTTTATCGGTTGTGACATGGTCAAGTTTCATATCTTGCTCATATTCAGCACGTATTGAGTTGTAAAAATCTAAATCGGTAATGCCGTAAATTTCTCCGGTTAGCCAGATGCGAATGTAATCGCTGTCGATAAATTGGTAAATGTCATCGCAACAAGTTTCATGTCTGAGGGATTGTCCGCCCGGTCGGTTTGAAACGAAATATCCGGTGTAACCTTCTTTATAAACATTGTAATACAGGTCGTCATAACTTGAGTTAACCGGTTGTTTCATGTTTTTGGGTTCGTTAAATGACCTTCCTGAACCTCTCGTTTTAAAAACATCCAGACCGCCAATGTTTGGGTGTCCGTTTGATGCGAAGTACAATGTTTTCCTGTCGGCATCATAAAACGGAGTGATTTCATCGCCAACTGTATTGATTTTACGACCGGAGTTTCTTGGGCTTTTCCATTCTTCACGACGTGGGTCATAATAGCTATACCAAATGTCCATTCCTCCATTTGTGCCATCTCTGTCTGAGATGAAATACAACATGTCAGTATTTCTTCTGGATATTCCTACTGCCGGCATGGTTGAGGTATAGTAGGGGTCATTGATAATTTCAGGTAATATTTCCGGCGTTTGCCACTGGTTATTTTCCAATTTTGACATCCAAATTCTACAAATGATGCGTTCGTCAAATTCGCGGGAGCAACGGGTAAAATAGAATCGGTTTCCGTCGGGAGAAAAAGCGCCGTTTCCGGTGTTGAAATCCGGATTGTTGATTTGATCATTGCCAAACTCTCCAGTAACTTTCCATGTATTTCCTTGTTTGAAAGCTTCGTAAAATTTTCGTTTTGGGATGCTGTCTTTTAACGGGTCAAAATATTTGACATCATCCAGTTTTAGTGATGCATAGACCATTCTGTTTTTATCAATAATCATTGGATTGAAATCAATGTGTTTGTGATTGATTGGTTTCCCAAGATTGTTGACAAGAAAGTTCGTGTTTAATGTGTCTGAAAGCACCATTTCAATTCCTTCTACTTCTGAGCGCATCCTGTCTTTATAGTATTTTTGGTCTTGGCTTTTAATGTCTTTACGATATCGTTTGAAAATATTGAATTCTCTCAGGGCATCTTCATATTTGCCTTGCATTTTCAGGCATTCGGCATATTTGAATTGAGCTTGCGGATATTTTCTGCGTTTGGCTTTAAACGCTTCGAGATAATAGGTTTCTGCTTCTGGATAATTTCTTTCTTTAAAGTAAAGTTCCCCGAGTGTGTATAAAATTTTGGCATCATTGGGTTTTTCTTTGATATAAGCTGAGAGGTAATCAATTGCTGTAAATAAATCGCCTGCAGCGAGTGATTTTCCCCCATATCGTTTTAATTGACGGGTGTTCATTTCGCTAGTATCTTGCTGAGCGATTGCATTTTGATTGATTCCCAATCCTGCAATACACAGGATAATTGCAAAAAGTATTTTGTGCATAATTTTCATTTCTTAATATCTGTCACAAGGTATTGTAATCTGTTTTAAATCACTGATGAAATTGGTGTAAACGATGCTTAATTCAAAAGCTCCGCGCATATTGGTCGCTTTGCTTAGCGCAGAAACATTTAAGTCATAGCTGATTCCGACATCAATTCCCATCACACCGACTCCAATAATTGCAACAAATGCATCTGTGGAGTGGAACTGAGTTCTTAATTGCGCACCGGCATACACCTTATTCAAGAGTTCTTCCAGTGGAAAATTGTATCCAATTGTTCCGCCTACAAGATAGTTGCTGGCGTTTTTTTGATAATTTGTGTAAAGATTTGGTTTTGCATACCACATATCCTGTAAAGGAATGTATGCATTTGCATTAAAGGCAAAACGAGGTGCAAGTTTTGCATCTGCGCGGAGGAAAGAAAGTTCCGGTCCATTAATATGGTGTGCACTAAAACCAACTACGGGAATAATATCATTAAAATTACTAGTCCATGCAATCCCCAGGTTTACATCCGGGTAATCGATATTTTCATCCCAAGCATCTAAGTAATTTGGCAAATTGGAATCAAACATTCCAGATTGGCTGTCATATTGTCCGGGGAAAGTCAGTTGATCCAACTCGTAGCTGTGAATTGTATATCCGGCCTGTATGCCAGCAACAATCGTATGTCCATTAAGATTGTGCTGGTATGCAAATGAGAGCATAATTTTGTTCGCAGTTAAATTTGCAGCGCCACTTTGGTCGTTGAGCACGTAAACTCCAAGTCCGATTTGTCCTTTACGTAATTTAAATGGTTTATCAAAACTTGCAGAAATTGTGTTAAATGGAGTTCCTACTGCACTCCATTGGTTTCTGTAGTTATTTGCAACCCTCCAGTTCCCCTCAAACAGCCCTGTGTATGCGGGATTCACAGACAATGGTGTTTGGCTGAATTGTGAGAAATGAATGTCTTGTGCTTTGACCTGATTTACCCCCAAAACAACAAACATCCAAAATAGTATTTGAAAAAAATGATTTTTTAGCATGTTGGTCTTTTATTTATGCTTCAAATATAGTATTTTTGTTTGTGTATCCAATTAACTAAAGGGATTATTTATGCTATTACAAATGAAAATGTTCGTTTTTATCAGTGTGTTTGTTGCTTCGGTAAGCACTGTTTTTGCACAACCTTCAGCGAGTTTTACAGCCAATCCGGAAGCCGGCTGTGTTGGGGAAGTCGTGTCTTTTACCAATACATCTGATTTGTCACTATGTAGTGGAAATGTAGATTATGCATGGGATTTTGATAATGGCAGTACTTCTATTTTTGAAGATGCACAAATCACTTTCACTTCTGCAGGTTCTTATGATGTGAGTCTTACTGTTACTTGTGATGAGGGTTTTGATACCCAAGTGTTTACCGTGGAGATTTTGCCGACCCCAAATGCCAGTTTTACAGTGGATACATATATGGGTTGTGCTCCTTACACGGCACAATTTACAAATACCAGTGGTGGGACGATTGATGAGTTTTACTGGACTTTTGGTGATGGAATTAGCAGTACGCAAGAAAATCCGGAACATGAATATATCACTCCGGGGAGTTACTCTATCACATTGAAAGCAACCAATGCCAATGGGTGTTTTGATGTTTTTGAGATGCAGGATGTTGTTCAGGTTTCTGATACTCCATCGGTTACGATAATGGCTTTGCCGCAAGCATATTGTCAAACACCTGTGGATGTGTTTTTTGATGCAACGGTTAATGTGTCGCCCGGTTTGGGTTATTCTGCTTCCTGGGATTTTGGTGATGGAGGAACAAGTACAGAAACAGATTATACGCATAATTACACAAGTCAAGGTGATTTTGATGTACAGTTGACAATTACCGATGATTATGGTTGTCAGTGGGTGGTTGATAGTTTGGATTATATTCATATTTATCCCGTTGACCCGGCATACCAAATATTTAATTCCAGTTCTGATTTAGTGACAAATGGCATTGTTTGTATTAATCAAACAACTTATTTTTCGTGTCAGAATGATGGGTATAGCGTTCGTTGGGATTTTGGCGGTGGGATGATTTCTAATAGCCCGGTTGCAAGTATTGCATTTACAACGCCCGGCACACATGAAATTACAATGACAGTGGATCCCGATGGAGATTGTGAAGTTGCTGAGACCTTTACGGTGGAAGTTGAAGCGCCGAGTCCATCTTATACCATTAGTCCTGCTGATGGTTTTGCTTGCGATGTTCCTTATGTTGTTAATTTTACAAGCAGTACAAGTGCAGAAATTGATGGATTTGAATGGTTGTTTGGTGATGGAAATAATTCATATGAGGAGAATCCGGAGTATTCATACGAAAGTTTTGGTTCTTTTCAGCCTGTTTTAGAGGTTACTACGGTGAATGGGTGTGTTGGGATTTATTCTGGTCCTAATATTACCATTCAGCAACCAAGTGCAAATTTCACGATTGATACGACAGAGGGCTGTGTTGGGCTTGAAGTAACTGCACTTTATGATTCCGTAACTCATCCGGATGCAATATCGACGTTTAGTTGGGATTTTGGTGAAGACGGAGTGTCTTCATATGATGGTACTACAGAAGAGTCTTATGTTTATAATAATTCAGGGGAATTTGTTATTGAATTGAATGTGACCGATACATCCGGTTGTACAAATACATACACACAAGATGTACAGGTTGGTGAACACCAAACCCCACTTTTTGACTTTGATCCAATTGGAACTTTCATTTGTCCTAAAGACAGTATTAGTTTTGAGTCACTTGCTGTAGAAATGGACTCTATTGATGAGTTTGAATGGCTTTTTGGTGACACCTTAGAATGGCAGTGGGGAACAGAAACAGGAGATATTCTGGAGGATTTTCAGTTTGACCAAGATACAGGCTGGATTCATGTTGTGCATGTCGTGAATCATAATGGCTGCCGGGACTCCTTATTTGTCGATTCTTTGTTTTATGTGAGTGGTCCAATCATTCAAAGTATTAGTGTGAATCACGATTGTGATTTAGGCAATGAATATGAATTTTATGTCAATTTGCTTGAAGCCACCGATTGGGACTGGAGAATTGAAAATGAAAGCGGCGGATTGGTTGATCAGTTTTTAAATACTACCGACAGTACCTTGAATTATGATTTTTCGGCTGACGGAGAATATACCATTCATGTTATTGCAAGTAACACCGATTCAGGATGTGAATATGAAGATTCAATGACAGTCAATGTGATTCAGCCGACTGCACTGTTTGGATTAGCTCCTCCCAGTCAATGTGCCGGTTTGCTATATTCGTTTGATGGGTCTGCGAGTATTAATGCAGAGCAATATTACTGGGAGTTTGGTGATGGTGAGATAACCGAATGGTCAGATGTTCCAACAGCACAACATTCTTATAATTATATTGGGGATGTGGATGTGACTTTGCATGTTCTGGATATTAATGGTTGCGAAGATGAATTGACATTAACACTGCATATTGTCGGACCTGAAATAAGTTTAGATAATTTTCCTGAGGTCGGCTGCACCCCATTTACGCTTAATCTAACTGGCGAAGTAAGTGCTGAAGAACCTGTTATTCTTATTGACTTTGCAATTGGAGATTGGGATACAACATTAGATGTATCCGCTTTAGGTCAGAACACTGTACCATTTGATTTCACGACTGTATTTACTCAGGAAGGAGTTTTTGATTTAGTAATTACCGCAAGAACGAACAATTGTCCTGCTGGAAATACCGTGGTTTGGGAGGATTTTTTGGATTTAACAAGTCTTGAGGCAGCATTTACTTCAAATATTCAAGGTGCATGCATTGGTACTGAAATACAGTTTGCCGCTGATGAAAATAGTGCAGATTATGATTATGACTGGGATTTTGGAGATGGAACAGTAGGGAATGAGATTAGTCCTATTCACATGTACGATGATCATGGAATTTATACGGTAAGCCTTACAATCAGTGATGCTATAAGTGGATGCGTATCCACAGAAACCCTCACTGATTATATTGAGATACAGGAGGCAATTGCTGATTTTACGGTAATCCCTACAAGTGTTTCTTGTCCGCCATTGCAGCCGAATGTTACGAATAATAGTCTGAGTCTATACAGTACGACCTACGAATGGGATTCAGGCTACAATGAAAGTTCCACTGAATTTGAGCCGGATTTTTCGTATAACTTGCCAGGTGAATATACTTTGTCTGTGGTTGCTACGACAGAATTTGGTTGTACAGCCGAAGCTTCCGAGCAGCTGAGTGTATCCGGACCATCCGGAGAACTTGTTGTAAGTGAAAATCAGGTGTGTTTGCATGAATCAATTGATTTTGAAATTATTAATGGAGCAGGTATTGATGCCATCGCTTGGACATTTGGTGATGGAGCGGGAGCTTCAGGAGCAACAGCTAGTCATGCCTATACCAATATGCCATCCTCAGGAAATAGTTTCCAAATTGTGGCAACGCTTACAGCAGGTAGTTGTGATGTGCAGTATGAAGTCGATGTTTTGATTTATGATGTGCATGCTGAATTTTCATTGGTTGACCCTGAGTCGGGAGCATTCATGGATACTTTTGCCTGCAGTCCAATGGAAATCAACCTTATTGATATTTCTACCGGAGACGATTTATCATATCAATGGACAATTGACGGAATGACTGACATATTCACAACAGCGAATCTTGAGGATATGGTTTTCACCAATAACTCTCAATCTGATAGCATAATTAATGTTACATTGGGAATTGAAAATTCTACTGTGGGTTGTAGTGATGATACTACTGTGCAGTTGCTGATTGGTAATATTCCGCAGCCCAATATTACCCACGATACCATTATTTGTCAGGAAGATAGCTTTACTTTGCATGCAGAAGGTGGTGGGAGTTATTTGTGGTATCCAGGCTTATACCTTAGTGAGACAGAAATTGCAAATCCACTTGTGGAACCAGAAGAAAGCATGACCTATTATTTGACAGTGACCGGCGATAACGGTTGCGTGAATACGGATTCTATGCATGTTGGGATTCAACTTCCGGTAATTACTATGCTTGACCAACTCACAGATACAATAAATATTGGGGAAAGTACAAGCGTTCTTGTTACTGCCGATCAGGAAAGTGCTGTTCTAACCTGGACGCCAGATGTTGCCAGTATTTCTTGTTTGGATTGTGAAATCCCGATTTTCAACCCAGAAGAAGATTCTGATTATCAGCTTGTTGTGACAGATAGTTTGGGTTGTTTTTCAGAGGAGTTTGTTGTGAGTATTACTGTTGTAGAAGATTTTACGCTTGATTTGCCGAAGGCATTTACCCCGGAAGGAAACCCAATAAATAGTACTGTCTTTGTTCGGGGAAAAGGGATTCGCCAACTGCATGAATTCTCAATTTATAATCGGTGGGGAGAAAAACTATTTACTACCGATGATATCAATCAAGGTTGGGATGGTTATTATAATGGCAAATTGCAACCGGTTGATACCTACGTTTATTTTGTGGAAGCCGAAATGTTTGATGGCACTGTGCGAACTAAGAAAGGAAACATTTTGCTAATGCAGTAATTTGTATCTTAATTTGCATTTAAACCAATCCAACTTGGTAAGCAATTTTTGCTAATCCAATGGAGTTTCTCACTTCAAGCTTTTGCAATAAACTTCTGCGGTGTGTTGCGACGGTTCCCAAGCTGATGCCTAGTATGCTTGCAATTTCTTTGTTAGTTTCTTCATTTGCGATATGTTTTAAAATTTCAATTTCACGGGAAGTCAGCCGGTTAATCATTTGCTTGTCTGTTTGCAATCGTTTTTTTGCTTTTTCTCTTGATGGACGCATCATGCTTGCCATAATTTGATTGCTTACTTCCTCTGAGAAGAAGCTTTTCCCATGATAAACCATATGGATTGCTTCCAAAACATCTGCTGCCCCTGCTGTTTTTAGAACATATCCCTTAGCTCCGGCCATTAACATTTTTCGGATGATATAATAATCTGCTTCCATGGAAAGTGCAATAATTTTAATTTCTGAATACTTGTTTTTAAGTAGCTGAGTGGTCTTTATGCCGTCTCTTTGCGGCATGTTAATATCCATTAGAACGATATCGATTGAGTTTGAACTGAGAACCGGTTCTATCTCAATTCCGTCCCTACATTCAGCAACAACTTGCATGTTTTCAGTTGTTTCAATGATTGCCCTTAAGCCATCACGGACAATTTCATGATCGTCAACAATTAAAATTCGTATCATAATTCTTTTCTCTCCTTCTGTTTTTGTAAAATTAAAGGATTACATCGCTTTAATCAAGGGTAAAAACACCTGATTTTGTGTCTCTGTGTTTTCACTTAGTTTCACTACTATGTAAACATTACTGTTAGCTAATAATTTTGAAGGAAATTTGGTGAGACATTTTAAAATATGATTTTAGTGTAATTTTCCGTCAAAAAGCCGTATAGGCAGTGAGAAGAGTATTGAAAAGACGATGGCTTTTGTCCCGATAGGCGTTGCGCCGCGTTAGCCAATGTGGCCAATATATCGGTAATAATCACGTATGCAACTAAAATGTAATCGTTTTCGTATTTACAGTATTTGCTTCCATATACTGTGTGCTTTGAAAATACTCGCTTCCATCTTTATTAATGGTATATTCAATAAATACTTGGTCGTCTCCTGCAACTTGGTAGGTTAATACTGTGTCAATAGATGCTCCTGTAAAAGTTTTAAACTCTGGGAGCGCGCAATCAGTGCATTCAAGAGGAAAGTCACTTACTCTTATTTTTATTTCATCAGCATTACTGTTAGGGAAAATCATATTTTTAATATGAATTTCCAGGCTTGCGGATTTTACAAGTGTTTCCTGAATGGTGTATGTGTCAGCATAATCTTTAGGAGGAAAGTTGATTGTTTTGTTTCGATATCCGTCACAACTAAGGCTTATGCGATATTCCTGCGCCCTGAGGCTTTCAAATTCAAAGTAAAAACTACCATCTTCCCCAGTTTGAATTTCCGCGATTGATTCCCAACTATTGTTGTAAGATGCTTGCTGGATGACTTTAACTTCACAAAGTACATTGACATTTTCAATGGGTTCATACTCGGGATAATTGATAATTTGCCCTTCAATGATATTGATTTTATTTTCTTTGCATGCATTTAAAAGCAAGAGAAAGAAAAATGCTGTAATAATGATGAAATTCCTTTTCATATGCTTATTTTATGTAAAAATACGTTAAAATTTTGAAAGAGGTTTTCAAATTGCAATCTTTTTCTTAGATTCATGGCTGAATTAAAAAAATAAGTATTATGAGCGTATTATCACATTTAACGCCGGAAAAAGTCTGGCAGTACTTTGAAGATATTTGTCAGGTGCCTCGTCCGTCGAAACAAGAGGATCAGATTATCGCCTTTCTGCTTGATTTTGCAAAAAAGCACAATCTTGAAGCAAAGCGTGATGAAATTGGGAATGTATTGATTAAGCGCCCGGCGAGTTCGGGTTATGAAAATCGAAAAACAGTGGTTTTGCAATCCCATATGGATATGGTTTGTGAGAAAAATAAGGATGTTGAGATTGATTTCAATACCGATCCGATTCAACCCGTTGTGGATGGAAATTGGGTGAAGGCAAAAGGAACTACATTAGGTTCTGATGATGGCATTGGTGTGGCTGTTGAAATGGCCTTGCTCACTTCTGACGACTTGGAGCTGCCTGCACTTGAGTGCTTGTTTACTGTGGATGAAGAAACCGGATTAACTGGAGCATTTGCATTGCAACCTGGATTTTTTGATGGGAAAATTCTTATTAATCTCGACTCTGAAGATGAAGGAGAAATTTTTATTGGTTGTGCTGGTGGTATTGATACAAATGCAAGTTTGAAATATAAAGAAAAGCCTGTCCCGAATGGCCATGTTGCCTTAAAACTCGAAGTTGATGGGCTTAGAGGCGGACACAGTGGTGATGAAATCCATAACGATTTCGGAAATTCAAATAAAATTCTGAATCGTTTTATAAAACAAGCCGGTGAGGATTACAATATTCGCCTGAATATTTTTGATGGTGGTAACAAACGAAATGCAATTCCGCGTGAGGCTTATGCCATTATTACCGTAAAGGAAAAATATGCAGAAAAACTAAAAGCAGATTATCATGCATTTGGCGAAATTCTAAAGAAAGAAAATGGTAAAAGAGAACCCAATATGAATTTCATTGTCAGTGATGTGGATTTGCCCGATTTTGTCATTAACAAGAAAACACATCAAAATCTTGTTAATTCGATTTATGCTTGTCCTCATGGTGTACATGTATGGAGTCCGGACATTGAGGATATGGTTGAAACATCGACAAATTTGGCATCAGTAAAATTTGTTGGCGATAATGAGATTGAAATAGTTACCAGCCAGCGTTCTTCGAAGGAATCCGGAAAAACGGATATTTCGACAATGGTAGCTTCTGTTTTCGCGATGGTTGATGCAGATATTCAGCATTCTGATGGATATCCCGGTTGGGCGCCGAATCCCGATTCTGAGATTTTGACAATTTCCGAAAAATCTTACGAACGATTGTTTGATAAGAAACCTGTAGTGCGTGCGATTCATGCCGGTTTGGAGTGTGGTTTATTTCTTGAAAAGTATCCTTATTTAGATATGATTTCAATCGGACCAACAATTCTGAATGCGCATACTCCTGAGGAGAAGATTGATATTAAAACCGTACAGATGTGGTGGGATCACTTGCTGGATACGCTTAAAAACATCCCTGAAGCATAGGATTTATAACGCATAAAAAATCAAAGCGGCTGTCCGATAAAGGGCAGCCGCTTTTGTATGTTGCATTTTTAATAATTTCTAGAAGAAACTTCGACCACCTCTAACTCGTTCGCCGACATTGATTCCGAGTACAATTTCCTGAGAACCAATTGTGTAGCTTGATAGGTCGCTAAAAGTGAAGTCGTATGCATAACCGAAGTAATAATTATCAATTTTCAAGCCGATGGCTGCAACAAATGCATCATTTGGTCTGACACTAAATGCTGCCCAATAATCATTATCATAAAAGAATTTTACGTTAAAGTCAATTTGAGGAGTAATCGTTTCGATAGTTTTCACGAGAACCGAGGGTTCAATGTCAATTAGGGGCGTATTTCTGAATTCGAAACGATAACTGCCAAATAAGAAATAATGTCTTACCATAATATTTTCATCCAGATTTTGATTGATTTTCAATTTTGACTGGAAGAGGTGAGCAGCGCTAATTCCTGCAGCATATTTTGGGCCATACACATATACTCCAACGTTTGCATCCGGCACAAACGTTTTTTCAATCTGATAGGAGATTGAGTTATCGTCTGGGTTTGTTAGTGTAAAAAAGCGTTGATCCATTTTGTATTGAAACCCTAAAGCCGACAATCCCAGTGCTATGCGATTCTCTCGATTGATATAAAAGTGGTACGCATAACTTACCTGTATTCCGGTATGACTTGTTGGTCCGAAATTATCATTAAAAATGATAGCACCCAGACCGACCATGTCATTTTCGAGCATCATATGTCCACTAACAACCTGGGTTGAAGGTGAATCTTTTATTCCGAGCCATTGTTTATGAACGCTTAGTTTTATCGGTGCATATTCTTTCGAACCTGCAACCGCGGGATTAATGTAATAAGTGTTCATCAGGTACTGACTGTAAAGCGGCAGTTGTTGCCCCATGGAATACAGGCTGGCAAAAACGATTGGTAGAATTATTAAAAGTTTCTTCATAATACGGTTTTTTGGCAATGAAAAATACGACATTTTTTCATGAAAACAAAAAAAAAATTAAAATAGCTTATTTTATTCGAAAAAAGAACGTTGTCCTATTCTTGCATCCTCGATATTCCAACCGAAAGAGAGTTCTTCAGATCCGGTTGTCACATTACTTATATCGCTAAATGTAAAATCATGCGAAATGGAAAAATAATATTTGTCAAAAGTTATTCCCATCATTGCAACAAAGGAATCATCGGGCCTCAGACTAAACCCAAACCAAAAATCGCCATAAAAAACCAATTTAATGTTGAAATCTGTTTGAATCGGCGTAACTTCGGTTGTTTTTATTAATACGGATGGAATGAGCTCAAAGTTTCTATTATGGGGAAATTTAAAATTATATCCAGCAGTTGCAAAATAATGTCTCACCAATTGATTTGATTCTTCTTCCCAAGTACCGGTAAGTTTCATTTTAGATTGAAATAACTGCATAATCGAAAGTCCTACCCAGTAATTATCATGGTACATGTAAGCGCCAAAATGTGCATCTGGAATTACAATCTGCAAACGTTCACTCGTTAATACTGGTTCAAAGCCGTAGAAATCTTCCTGCTCGAGACTTAATCGATAGTGCATAAGTTGGGCAGATAATCCCAAGCTTAATTTTAAATCTTTGTTCAGTTCCAAGTGGTATGCGTAAGTAAAATTCGCGCCGATAGTTTCAATTGGACCAAATTTGTCATGAAAAAGTTGACCGCCAATTCCAATGTTTTCTTGTTTTAGTTGCTGGTGATAGCTTATATACTGTGTTGAAGGCGATTCGTTGACACCCAGCCATTGTTTGTGAACACTTAGTCTTAATGGTGAAAAACCTGAAACCGACCCGGCAACGGCCGGATTAAGAATAAACAAATTTTGATGATACTGACTGTATAATGGAAATTGCTGTGCAAACCCTGTTTTTGCAAGAATCAAAATCCCGAGAATTAGAATAATATGTCTTATTTTATTTGTCATGTTAAATCAAAACTATCGTATTACAGTTACTGTTCCGGTTAAAGGTTTTCTGCTGTTTGTTCCAAGGTTTACATAATATATATACGCACCGGTTGGCACGGGGTTACCATTATATGTTCCGTCCCAGAACGGATCATTCCATCCACCTTCATATAGCAGTTGTCCCCATCGATTGTAAACCTGTATCAGACAGCGTCTGTATAAATCCAGATGATCAATTTGCCAAACATCGTTAAAGCCGTCACCATTTGGTGAAAATGCTGCCGGAATGCGTGTGCAATCTTCTTCGGATTCCGCCAATGTTAAAATGATTACTTCATTATTTTGCAGGCAGTAATTTGCATCATACACATTGATAATGTATTGTCCTGAGGGGATACTGTCAATAAACGGATTTTGTTGTGTCCAACTCAGTCCGCCTCCATTCAGATGAATCGAATATGGAGGTGTTCCCCCGGTAATGCTATCAAGTTGTATCCATCCGTCTTCAAGTCTGTTGCAACTCGGGCTACCATAGCCTAATATATCAATGTAAATCGGACTTGGCTGCCTTATATTCACGATGGCATCATATTCACATCCATTATCATCACTCACAACAAGCGTATAATTTCCGGGGAGTAATGTGGCTCCGGTTTCTTGCTGATGAATTGTGTCATTTCCCGGACCATACCACATGTAATAATATGGAGCTTGTCCGCCGAAACCCTGAGCAATTGCTCGACCGTTATTATATCCATAACACGTCACATCTCTGGCTTCAGCCAACGCATAAATTGCACTGTCAGGTTCATTAATATAAACTGTGCCCATTCCTGAGCATTCTTCCTGGTCAGTTGCAATTACTGTGTAGTATCCCTCGGAAAGGTTTGTGTATGGATTTCCGTAAAATTCTGAATCCCAAGCATAGGAGAAATTACCGTTTCCACCGTTGGCAATTGCCTGTGCCCTTCCTGAGGAACCGCCTTTACACAATACATTTTGCGTGATGAAATCTACCGTAACTCCTTCAGGCTGAGTGAGGGTAAGCGTATCATTTCCGATACATCCCCAGGCATCTGTTACTTCAACAAAGTAGGTTCCTGACATTAACTCATCAATGCTTTGGATTGTGTCGCCTGTATTCCAGTCAAAACTGTATGGAAGCGCACCGTCGTCCAAAATTGCTGTTAATTCGCCATCACGCGATCCATAGCAAGAGATTGGTTCGGTAATTACTATGTCTGGGTGAATATTACCAACGGATTCAATGAAAACCTGCTGTGCCGAGGTGCATCCATGCGAGTCTGTTACTGTTATAGTATGGATTCCAGCAGGAATATTTGGGACAATTCCTGTGTTATCTCCTGTTGACCAAAGGTAGGAATAGGATGGAGTTGCACCAGTAGTTGAAATAACTGCACTTCCCGGGACATCATTGCATTGTACGGGCGTTGTGTTAAAGCTCATTTGCAATGAATCAGGAGAGAAAACCTCGACGGAATCAATGTAGGTACAATTGTTATCATCAGTGACGGTAACATACCACCAGCCTGAATTCAGATTAATCCCAGTATCAGTCACCGAATGCTCCGGATTATTCCAGTTGTATGAGTAAGGTGGCGTTCCTGCTTCCGAATCCATGTTAATCACGGCATATCCATCTGCTGATGATGGGCAGTATGTTAAGAAACTTTCCATGCTTGCAGATAATGCACTGGGTTCATGAACAAAGATAGAATCCGTTGTATAGCATCCATTTGCATCTGTAACATGAAGGAAATACCAGCCACCTTCTAGATTTGAAATGTATGGTGCATTATGAATCGTGTCTCCGGCTTCATTTACCCAATAGGTTTGAAAGGGAGAGTTTCCTCCGTTTATAATCGGAAATGTCGAAGCGTTTGCATCTCCATAACAATTCAGAAATAGGCTGTCACGAAGTTCAATTATTAATGAATCTGGTTGATTAATGAAACTGGAGTCGATGCTCACACATCCGTTTGCATCTGTTATTTCCAAACTATGCCAGCCTTTTGTCAGGTTGTTTGCTGCCGTATCTGTTCCTGCAGGATTTCCATTCCATGAATATAGATAAGGAGTGTTTCCTCCTGTTACTATGGATTGTATTTGTCCGTCATTAGAACCGTTACAGGAAATATTGTTGCTGATTAAATTTATAAGGATTTCGTCAGGCTCTGGCACAAGAATGGATTCAATAACCGAACAACCATAAGTATCGCTTAATTGGAAGATGAAGTTTCCCGCTTCAATTCCGGTAATGGTATGAACACCTGAACCAATGTCTTCAAGTTCTCCATCACCACCACTGCCATTAGACCAGAATAAGTAGTAATCTGGGGTTCCGCCATTAATTTGAACGGTAATTTCAGCATTGGACTGCCCGAAACACTCGAGAGAATCTGTTAAATCCAGTGAAAGTCCTGGATAGTTTGCTGGTTCATGCACTGTTAGCAGGGTGTCGTAATTACAGGCATTGGCATCCTGAATAAAGATTTCATAATCGCCGGCTTCGAGATTAAAAAGTGCCGGGAAGTTGCTGTCAATAAGTGTATCACCTTCATAAACCCAGACATAATTAAATGTTGGCGTTCCTCCGGTTGGATTAAGCTGTACACTTCCTGTGCTATCTCCGAAACAATAAACCGAGTCGATTCCTGCGTTGTAAAGCACTTCTTCTGGTTCATTGATGTAAAAGTTAATTGTATCAGATATGCAGAAATTATTATCTAAAACAAGTACTGCATAAGCCCCCGGACTGAGATTTCCAACGATGTCAGTGCCGGTTTCGAAAACGGTATTTGTGTTGTCCAACCATTCATACTGATATGGAGGTGTTCCGCCAATCACATCGATATCAATAAAACCATTGTTATAACTGTAGCAACTGATATCGCCTTGAGCTTCCAGAATCACTTCAAGATTGTCAGGTTGTGTGATGGTGATAATCGTATCATAAACACAAGTACTGTCGTCTATGATTGTAAACATGTATTCCCCGGCAAAAATATTTTCAATAAAGTCGTCATTATCGAGAATTGTTGATGGATCATCTGTTAGAATCCATTCCATATTGTAAGGAGGTGTGCCTCCGTTTGGATTTAAGTCGATATAGCCTAAATTGTCACCATAGCATTGTATATTTTGCATGCTGTCGAGCCCAAAATTTAGAGCCGGTGGTTGTAGGATAGTGACAGAATCATTGGTTGTGTATTCATTGGCATCTGTTGCAGTGACAAAGTATTCTCCTGCTGGGATGAAAATCATTACACTGTCTGTCCAAATTTCTGTGCCACTTTCATCTACCCATGAGTAGGAGTAAGGTTGTACACCACCACTAACTTGTAGCCATGCACCACCTGTTGTATCTCCATGACATTGCACATTGCTTCCGATGATTGTGTGAACAAGTTCGTCTGGTTGATTTAATGTTATTTGATCTTCAATAGTACATCCGTTATCATCGGTTAATGTCAGGCTGTATGTTCCAGCTGGTACATTCCATAGGGTATCTTGATTCGATAGGATATTTCCGGGATCAGTAATGTCTTCCCATTGATAGTAATAAGTGGGTGTTCCGCCGAACTCAACTACCCATGCGTAAGCATCTGAAGCACCGAATCCGGTAGCATCAACACCACTTAGGCTTAAGCCCAGAGGGTCAGGTTCTGGAAGGAAAACGGAATCGTATTGCATACATCCATTTGCATCCGTCACGGTAAGATAATAATTTCCGGTTGTTAATCCGGTTACTGTGTCTGTATTTGAGATATTATTGTTGGCTTCATCTTCCCAATAATAGCTGAATGGATTCGTTCCTTCTGTCATGGTAACAAATAATGAGCCTTCATTGCCTCCGTTACAAAGTGGCATTGCTGTTACTGAGAAATTCATTTCAATGGAATCATTCGTTTCAATTTTGATTACAGTATCTGCCATGCAGCCATTAAAATCGAAAACAGAAACATAATACACTCCTTCCGGGAGATTAAATAATGTATCATTTGTTGATGCGAAACCGTCCCATGCATAATTATATAGCAAAGTGCCTCCGCTTACATCAATACTTGCAGCACCGGTAGAGTCACCATAACAAGCAATATCAATTTGGTAGGTGTCGGTAATTTCCAGCACCGGTGGTTGGGAAATAATGACGGCTGTATCCCAGGTATATCCTAAATCATCAGTGATTATCAGGAAGTAAGATCCAGCCGGTAGATTATTAAAGCTTGCATTATTGGAGTTTAATGTTCCCGTTGCATTTTCCCAATAATATGAGTAGTCGGGAGTTCCGCCAAACGCTTCAGCTTCCAATGTTCCGGTTGAATCCGGAGCGCATAAAATATCCTGATGCACAATAATATTGCCGCCAAGTGGATCGTTAGGTTCGGTAATTGTCACAGAGCCATACCATTCGCAGCCATTATCATCCGTTACGGTAACAGAGTAGCTGCCGGCATATAAATTATTCGCAGTTTGATTTGTAGAAATAATTGTCCCTGGGCTGGCATCATTTTCCCATTCATAAGTATAGGTAGGTGTGCCGCCGGTCGGGTTTGCAGTTGCCGATCCATCATTATTTCCCCAGGTTGAGGCATTTGTGTGTGCGATTGTCGCATTAAGTAATGGCGGATCTGTAATTTCAATGCTATCATTAATATAACAGCCATTGTTGTCTGTTATTGTAAGGTAGTAATATCCTGAAGATACATTGATTAATGTATCACTCAATGAAATTAAACTTCCTGTACTATTTTCCCAGCTGTAGTTGTAGTTTGGCGTTCCTCCATCAATTTCAATTCCTGCAGATGCATTGTTGTCGCCGAAGCAAAGTGGTTCTGCTGTTACAATCATGTTAAGATTCAGTTCATCGGGTTGGCTGATTGTAATGCTGGTATCAACAGTACAAGAATTTTGGTCTGTAATAATAACGGTATAAGTTCCGCTCGGAGCATTTGCAATATTATCTGATGTAGATAATGTTGGATCGTCCCATTGGTAGATGTACGAGAAAATTCCTCCTGATACATTAATGTTTGCAGTTCCTGTGCTGTCGCCGTAGCAAAGTACGTTCGTGTGATTTCCCGCGCTAATGATGAGTTCGGTAGGTTGCGTAATGCTTAGGGTTGTGTCCCATTCGTAGGCATTTGCATCTGTGATGGTGAGATAATATGTGTCAGCCGGAAGTTCTGTAATTACAGATGAATTGGATGACCATGTTGCTGTCGAATTTTCCCAGTAATAAGTATAGGCAGGTGTTCCTCCGTATCCTGATGCAGTGAGCTGACCGGTTGAATCCGGGGCACACAAGACATCAATATGATTTGTAATGTTTCCGCCAAGCGGATCATTTGGTTCTGTAATTGTAACGGAGCCGTACCATTCACAACCGTTTGCATCAGTTACAGTAACATTATATGTTCCGGCAAATAAGTTGTTCACATTGGCACTTGTAGATATGCTAATTCCCGGATTTGAATTGTCTTCCCAATTGTATGAATATGTTGGTGTTCCACCGGCAGCAAGTACTGATGCAGAGCCGTCATTATTTCCCCATGTAGTAACATTTGTGTGGTTAATGGTTGCCGTTAATTCTGATGGTTCAGATAAGGTATGAACAGCGGTTGCTTCACATCCGTTTGCATCTGTAACCGTTAAATAATAATCACCTGCTGGGATATCAACGACAGTGTCCGTTACTGAGATAAGCACGAATGCATCATTTTCCCAGATGTAATTGCACACACCAGTTCCGCCTGAAACGCTTGCGCTTAGCGATCCGTCGCTGTCTCCAAAGCAAGTTGGATTTGCAGTAGTGGTGATAGAAATCTGAATTTCGTCTGGTTCCGTAATTGTGATGCTTGTATCAGCAGTACATCCGTTTTGATCAGTGACCAGAACGAGATAAGTTCCTGCGGGTGCATTGGAAATGTTGTCGCTGGTTGAGTTGGTTGGGTCATTCCAAAGATAATTATATGCTGGTATGCCACCATTTACAACAATGCTTGCAGTTCCAGCGGAATCATCAAAACATAAGTTGTTAGCGTGGTTTCCGCCTGCAATAATGAGTTCTGCTGGTTGAGTAATTGTCACTGTTGTATCCCATTCATAGGAGTTTGCATCCATGATTGTTAAATAGTAGGTATCAGCTGGCAGATTTGTAATTGCTGCTGTATTTGCATTCCATGTTGCCCCGCTATTTTCCCAGTAATAGGAATATGGTGCTGTTCCTCCGTAAGCCTGAGCTGTAAGTGCTCCTGAGTTGTCGGGGGCACACAAGACGTTTTGATGGGTAATTATATTTCCTCCTAGTGGGTCATTGGGTTCGGTAATTGTTACGGATCCTGTCCAAATACATCCATTCGCATCGGTAAGTGTGACATTGTAGGTTCCTGCACTCAGGTTGTTTGCTGTTTGTCCGGTTGAAATGATTGTTCCCGGATTTGAATTATCTTCCCATTCATAATAGTAAAGTGGTGTTCCGTTGCTCGGATTGACTGTTGCAGAACCATCATCATTTCCCCAGGTAGAAACATTGACCTGTGATATTGTCGCTGTAAGTTCGTCGGGTTCGGAAATGGTTACATTATCAATTTGATTGCATTCGTTTGCATCGGTTACCGTCAGGAAATAATCTCCGACACCGAGATTTGACGCATTATCATCTAAGGAAACCGGATTACTGAGTGCATCTTCCCATGAGTAATTATAACCGGGTGTGCCGCCGCTGACTATTGCATTCGCTTCTCCTGTATTGTCTCCGTAGCATAAAACATTTGTGCTGTTAATAATTATTGAGATGGCTGTCGGATCGTTTAAAACAATGTTTTGTTGGGCGGTACAATTGTTAGCGTCTGTAACAATTAGCTGATAACTTCCTGCACTTAAGTTGGTTTGTATAGGATTTGTATTTCCTGCAATCGGGGCATCCCAAAGGTAGGAGTAAGGTGCCGTACCACCTGCAGCCTCGGCTGTTAATCCTCCATCCGATACGCCGGGACATGATGGAATGCTATCCACGTTAATAGTAAGTGTCAGTGGATTAACCGGTTCTGTGATTGTAAAGTTTTGTGAAATTGGTCCACAATTATTGTTGTCCGTAAGGTACAGGGTGTAATCTCCAGCACTTTGTCCCAAGATATCATCTGAATTTACGCCAAGGTTATTTCCCAAGTTATCTTCCCATGTGTAGCTGTATGATAGCGTTCCACCACTAGTGCTCGTGAAAATTTCTCCGGTATTGTCTCCAAAACAAAGTACATTAGTGATGCTGTCACCGGTAATTGTAAGTGGTGTGGGTTCGTTAAGTGTTTGGTTGAGAATAATTTCACAGCCAAGATTGTCCGTTACAATAACTTCATAATTCCCAGCGCTTAGATTGCTCAGAGTGTTCCCTGTTTCCAGCGGATATCCTGTCCAGCTGTATGTGTAAGGAGGATATCCATTGCTTGCAGTGACTGTTATTTCACCATCATTGCCACCGTTGCAGCTAATGTGTGTTGTGTCTGTAATTTCAGTACTTAATGTGTTTGGATCTTCTGGTACGTTGATTGTGAGGATTAATACACAAGTTCCATCATCATTAATGGTGACATCATAATCTCCGGCAGCAAGGTTAGTTGCGGTTTCCCCGGATGAAACATTTGGATCCCAAGTGTATGTGTAGGGTGGTGTTCCTCCTGCTGTATTGAGTGTGATACTACCATCGCTATTTGACAGACAGCTGACTGGAGTGACATCAGGGGAGGCTGACAAGCCATTAGCCGGTTGTCCGATTGTGACAATAAATTCGACTTCGCAGCCCCAGTCATCAGTAACTATAACCGTATAATCGCCAGCAGTAACATTTGTAATTTGTGTTCCTGATCCGTTGGGATTATCCCATGCATAATTGTAAGCAGGAACTCCTCCATTAACTTGTATTTCTGCCGATCCGTCATTTACCCCAACGCATGACGCATCTGTGACACTTAATATGCTAACTTGCAATTCTGTTGCTGGTTCTTGAATCACTGCGTTTTCAATGCTCGTACAGGCATTGTTGTCTGTAAGTGTAATGCTGTAATTTCCTGCAGGTAATCCGGTTATATCATGTGTACCTGCTGAGAGTCCGCTTTGTAATCCGGAGGTGCTTCCGTTATCCCAAGCCAAGTCATAATCAGATGTTCCTCCTCCGATATCTACGGTAATAACTCCGTCTGTACCATTGTAACAAGAAACATTATCCGTTGAATTTACACTGAAACTTAAATCAGTTGGTTCAATGAGTGTGAAATTGTCAAAAACTTCACATCCGTTTGCATCGGTGAGTGTTAAATCGTAATTTCCGGCTTCAAGGTTGGATAAGGTATGTGAACCGCTGCTGAGTCCTGAAATCAGGTCGTTATTCAAGCCATTATCCCATTGGAGTTCAAAGTTTGCAGTTCCTCCGTTAATGGTGTAATCAACTGAACCGTTTGTTTCACCAAAGCATAAAATGTCATTAATGGCATCTAAATTAATGCTAAGCACATCGGGTTGATTGATAGTGAAGTTGTAAGTTTCTGTGCATCCTGCGGCATCTGTCACATCAATTTGATAATTTCCTGCCGGGATAGCATTAACCGTGTGAGGTCCTCCTACTGATCCCGGGAAACTTCCGTTGTCAGTGCCATTAGTCCAATCGATAGTATAGTTTGGACTCCCACCGGAAACAGCGATGTCGAAAGATGCATTCGTATTTCCATTGCAATCTGGTTCAATAATATTATTCACAGTAATGACAATTTCCGGATTTACGTTAATTGTGACATTGTCAGTTCCCTGACATCCGTTAATGTCTTCAACAACAACAGAGTATGTGTCTGTAGAGGTGAGGGTTACAGTGTGTCCGGGTTGATCTGATAGGCTGTGACTCCAGATATAAGTGTAGGCAGGCGTACCGCCGACAACATTGGTTGAAAGGTTTGTGCTTTCGTTATAGCAGATTGGATTTGGAGCTGCATTAAGTACAACGGTTGGATTTTCATTGACAGTAATAATTACTTGGTCTTCATTGGTACAGCCGTTGGCATCAGTAACCGTGACAGTATAGCTTGTAGAAACTGCCGGACTGACAGAATAATTGTCATTTGGCCCCAATGCCGGTGTCCATGCATAATTGTAGGGCAGTGTTCCATCCGTTGTATTTGCAGTAAGGGTACTGTTTTCTCCTTCACAAATAACTTGTGGGCTTGCTGTTAAGTTGAGGTTCGGATTTTCGTTGATAATAAGCTCGACGCTGTCATTTGCCGTACAGCCGTTGTCATCAGTAATTGTAACATGATAATAGGTTGTTGTTGCCGGGCTGACAGTATGGGTATTTCCATTCCCAAGTCCGTTATCCCAATTAAAGCTGTATGGTAAAGTTCCTGAAGCACCAACTGCGTCCAAGTCACTTGTGAATCCTTCGCAAATCGGATTTGGACTTGCCGAAGCCGTTACACTAGGTGCGGGATATGCATCTAAAGTAATTGACCCTTCAACTGAGCACCCGTTTGCATCGGTTGCAGTAACAGTGTATAATGTGCTTACAAGTGGATTTACAGTATGCGATTGCCCGAGTCCGAGTCCATTATCCCAATTGTATTCGTAGGGAGATGTTGTGCCGTTTGCTGTTGCACTGATTATTGCATCTTCACCACCGCAAACTGGGTTTGGAGCACCTGTAACTATAATCGTCGGAATTGGGTTAATCGTTACATCAACCGTTGCTGTATTTGAACATGAGTTGTTATCTGTAATTGTGACTTCATAGGTTTCATCAACAATGGGACTTATTGTATGTGTGCTGCCGGCTCCAAGTCCGTGATTCCAGTTGAAGGAGTAAGGCGCAGTGCCGTCACTTCCGGTTACGGATAAATCTGTGCTTTCTCCTAAACAGAGCGGATTTGGATTTGCTGTAGGACTTGCAATGGGTAATTCGTGAATGCTGACGGATAGGTTTCCTGTACCCATACAGCCATTGGCATCGGTTATACTGACATAATAAATTGTGTCAGAAACTGGTGTTACTGTTTGATTTTGTCCGGATCCAATTCCATTTCCCCAAAAATAGGTGTATGGTGCGATTGTGCCGGCTCCTGTTGCACTGATATTGGTATTTTCACCGATACAAACAGGATTAGGTAATGCATTTGTCGTAACAGTTGGTATATCGCCAACAATTACTTCGATACTGTCTTGAGCAGTACAACCGTTGTCATCAGTAACGGTTACAATATAAGTTTCTGTGTTGGCGGGGTTTACGGTGTGACTGTCTCCGACACCAAGCCCATTGCCCCATGAATAAGAATATGGCGCGAGTCCGTTGGCGCTACTGGCGTTCAAGTTGACCGGGTCTCCATTACAAACCGGATTTGGCGTTGCATCGGCTGTTACTACCGGAAGTTCATTGACAACAACTTCAATGGTGTCAATATCCTGACAACCTGCGTTATCAGTAACTGTTACGACATAAGTTGTATTTCCTACCGGGTTATCCCAATGATTAGCCCCATTTCCTAAGCCGTTATCCCAATCAAAACTAAAGGGAGCAGTGCCATCGGTTGCAAAAGCGGATAAGAATACGAATTCAATACTACAAATTGGATTTGGGTTTGCAGTTAAAATTAAGTCTGGTGAATCAGTTACTGTGACGGTTACTTGATCTGTGTTTTCACATCCATTTGCATCGGAAATGCTTACCGTGTAAGTAGTTGTAGTGAGAGGATTTACTGTGTGAGTATCTCCATTTCCCAATCCATTATCCCATGTGTAGGTATAAGGTAGTGTTCCATTACTTCCCACGGCTGTGAGTACAGCGTTTTGACCTCCGCAAATCACAGCAGGAGTTGCAGTTGCACTTACATCCGGTTGATCATTAACAATTACTGTCACATTGTCTTCAACAGTACAACCAAAAGCATCCGTTACGGTAACAATATAATTTGTATTTGTTGTTGGTGTGACATTAGGGTTCTGCATGTTACCTAAACCTTGATTCCAGATAAAACTGTAGGGAGGAGTTCCGTTGGATACACTGAGGTTCATGCTGCTGGTTTCTCCTTCACAGAGTGGATTTGGATTTGCTGTTAGGTTTGTCGTTGGAAGATCATTGACATCTATTGTCACATCATCCTGAGCCTGACAACCATTATTATCTGTAATTGTGACTGTGTATGTGGTGGCAATAAGCGGATTGACGGGATGTGATTGTCCTGCACCTAAGCTCTGATTCCAGGTATAAGTATATGGAGCAGTGCCGTTATTTCCTGTTGCTGAGACGATTGCATTTTCACCTGAACAAATTGGGTTTGGATTAGCAGTTGCAATGACTGTAGGTTCTTCAAAAGTGTTTACTGTGATGCTGTCTTCTGCTGTACAACCGTTGCTGTCGGTTACGGTGAGATAGTAAGTTGTTGTGTCAGATGGGGTCACAATGTGATTTTGTCCATTACCAAGCCCTGAACCCCAAAAATAAGTGTATGGAGCTGTGCTGCCATTTGCGTTTGCACTAATTGTTGATGCGGTATTTGGACAAATCGGATTTGGAATTGCACTTGTCGTAATGTTTGGTGACGGTGCTACATCGACAGTAACTTGATCTGTTATGCTACATCCGTTGCCATCCGTAACTGTTAAATTATATGTCGTGCTTGTAGCTGGTGAAACAACTGGATTTTCTATTGCAGGTAAGCCATTATCCCAATTATAGGTATATGGCGCTGTTCCGTTTGTGATATCAGGAAATAAAACCGCATTATCGCCTTCGCAGATCGGATTGGGATTAGCATATAAGTTTGAAGTTGGATTTTCATGGACATCAACAGTAATGTTGTCTGAATTTGAACACCCGTTATCGTCCGTTACTGTGACCTCATAATTTGTTGTTATTAACGGATTGTCAGTTTGGTTTTGACCGGCGCCTAAGCCTTGATTCCATGTATAAGTGTATGGAGCAGATCCATTGATTGCAATTGCTGAAAGATTTACTGTCTCTCCTTCGCAAAGCGGATTCGGAATTACGTCGGCAGTTACGCTCGGAAGTTCGTAAGTATTAACGATGATTGATTCTTCGGCAGAACATCCGTTTCCATCAGTAACTGTCACCGTGTAAGTTGTATTCGTGTTGGGATTATCTGTTTGATTTTGACCAAAACCTAATCCATTATCCCAATCGTAAGTATAAGGGCCAATTGTTGCAAATCCGTTTGCTGATAAATTGACAGTTTCACCGGAGCATACAGGATTTGGGTTTGCATTAACGTTTACGGAGGGTGCCGGTTCGATTGTGACATCAACAAAATCTTCTACAGTACATCCATTTGCATCAGTAATTGTAACAAAATAGGTAGTTGCGACAACAGGTGTTGCTAATGGATTTTCAACAGGAGGTAATCCCTGATTCCATGCAAAGGTATATGGTGGAGTTCCGACGCCTGCGTTTGGATATAAGGTTGTGCTTCCGGTTTCGCATATTGGATTTGGAGCTGCAAATAAGTTTGAAGTTGGATTTTCATAAATGTTAACTAGAATACTGCCTTCTGTCGTACAGCCGGTTGCATCGGTAACGGTTACTGAATAAATTGTCGGACTTGTTGGATTAACGATGTGTGTTTGTCCTGCACCAAGCCCATTTTCCCAAACATAGGCGTATGGTGCTGTGCCGTCAGTTCCTGTGATTGAAAGTGTGACATCTTCTCCTGAACAAACCGGATTTGGTGTTGCCGTTGGATTTGTAGGAGGCATATCGGTTACGATTACATTTACAGCTTGATTCGCCTCACATCCATTTCCATCCTGAACGGTTACCGTATAGGTGTGATCAGAGGCAGGAGTTACTGTGTGATTTGGTCCGAGTCCCAATCCGTTGTCCCAAATATAGGTGTAGGGAGGAAACGTTCCTCCTGCGACTGCCGTTAAATCTGTATTATCTCCGATACAAATTGGATTTGGTGTTGCATCTGCCGTAATTGTCGGAAGATCCCAAACGGTTACTGTTACCATGTCTTCTGACGTACATCCGTAATCGTCTGAAATGGTAACTGAATAATCTGTGGGCATGGTAGGGCTGATAGTGTGTGTACTACCGACTCCTAATCCTTGATCCCATAGGTAGGAATAAGGTGATTGTCCTAAATTTCCAATTGCATTGAGTGTTACACTTTCTCCTTCACAAATTGGATTTGGAATGGCATCCGCAGTGACAACCGGTAGCTCTGTAACTTGAACAAAAATGTTAGCATGGTCTTCACAACCGTTAGCATCGGTTACAGTTGCCGAATAAGTTGTACTTGTTGCCGGTGTGATTACGTGATTATCTCCAGCTCCCAAGCCATTGTTCCAAAAAAATGAATATCCGGGAGTTCCGCCAGTTGCAGTAGCTGAAAGATTGCTGATTTCAAGGGCGCAGATCGGGTTCGGAAAGGCGTCTAAACTTATTTCGGGTTCATCGTGTACCGTTAGTGTAATCTGATCTTCATTTGTACAACCGTTTGCATCTGTTATTGTTACCGTATAAGTGGTTGTCGTAGCCGGACTGACTGTATGATTTGCTCCCGGACCAATTCCGTTATCCCATTGATATAGGTATCCCGGAGTTCCACCTGCACCTATGGCGGACAGGTTGCTGGTTTGTCCCGGACAAATTGGATTAGGTGCTGCTCCGGCTGTTACTGAGGGATTGTCATTGACAGTTAAAGTGACATTGTCGTCAACTGTGCAGCCATTGGCATCAGTAATTGTAACTGAAAAGTTAGTAGTACCTGATGGAGAAACGGTGTGGGATTGATTCCCTGATAAACCATTGTTCCAGTTGTAGTTAAAGGGAGTAGCGCCACCGGAGGGGGCAGCATCAACAAAAGCAGATTCTCCGTTACATATTTCTGTAGGGGATAAGTAGAGTCCAGAAACCGGTAAGTCAAATACTGTTACGGTGACTTGATCGGTTGCTGTTAAGCCGATGTCATCAGTAATGGTAACGGTATAAGTGGTTGTAGTCCCAGGGTTTATAATGTGAGTGTCTCCATTACCTAGACCATTGTCCCAGCTAAATGTGTAGGGAGTTGTTCCTAAACTACCGGTCGCACTTAATGTGGATTGTTCTCCTTGACAAATGTTCTGTGGTGCTGCAATTGCACTGACTGTTGGTCCTCCTTTTGTGTCCTGATTTTGTTCTGTGCTGTTTTGTGCAAAGCCTTGGCTCACAGGCAGTAAGTATGCCAGTGTGATAATTGTAAAGTGTATAAATTTTAACCTCATCATTCAAAAACCCCTTGCTTTATTTGCAAATTAGTAAAATGCAATCATAAATACAAATCGTCAGTTAAACTAATGACGAATGCATTTCCCTTAAAGTTGCTTAATTAAAAGCTAATTGCTCACAAAATACGGAAAATTTTGGTTAAAACTTGAAAGATTTGTAACGAAAAAGAAAAACTATTGCTTTTAAAACATAGGTTGGTATTGTTTTCCTGATTTTGATCCTAAATTATAGGCAATTGAAATTTCATGACCACCTTTTGCTGCACTCATCATTTGATTTATCACAATATCATAGGAATATATGAACGTAAGGTTTTGATATTTGTAACCGAGGTTCAAAGCAATGGCATCGGTATGGCTGTAACTAAGCCCTGCA
>Ga0307990_1000660_pt1 | contig 30109 bp, 34 predicted proteins | sample EllFjometagen129_FD_203168 | JGI IMG/M metagenome (GOLD analysis project Ga0307990, IMG submission 203168) | Marine microbial communities from Ellis Fjord, Antarctic Ocean - #129 | ecosystem: Environmental > Aquatic > Marine > Unclassified | place: Southern Ocean | collected 2014-10-08
GACCCTTAGAAGCCGGACTAAGGCCGATTATTACCCGCCTGAAGTGGTTTATGACCAGATACTTATTATGCCCCTGATAAGTCTCCTTCTTTGCCCTGGTTCTCCTGGCTGCCCTTTTGAGCCACAGGCAGCCATTAAAGCCGGTTCCTTATCCTTTGGCCAGGTAGTTTGCGCTGTTCGATGTGTTCCAGGGCCGCCGGCCGGGCCTGGCCAGGATCGAACCCTGCCACCCTACACCAGAAAGCCGACCATTCATCTCGGAAAAACTCTTTGTCGCCGTCCAGCAAAGCAAGAAACATAACGTTGATGGCAAGTTTACGATAAGGCTCAAATGCTTCATCGGTCATCGGTCAGAATCCTTCCAGGGTACAAGCTACACCTCCGAGACATCCCTTTCCCTGTCTCTTATGAATTTTAGCCACTTCATCTGTTAACTGGACGCAATCATTATCCAAGTCATGCCAATAATGAAGGTCACTTGGTCTTTGCTTAATTTATTTATGTGTTTCCAGCCTGTAAAATATTCAAGCAACTCAAATCCACCAATAAGACCATGAAAACTTAATGCAATACCAGTAAATAGTAGTATTTTGTGTTCCATATAAAACCTCCAGTTAACAACCTATGCAGCAGACCGGGAACCAGCCCCCGGCTCCTGATTTTGTTCGTTATCCACCCTTTATAGGTTGTCATCAAACTGACCCTTAGAAACCGGACTAAGGGCGATTATTACCCTCCTACAACGGGCTGTGTCCAGATCCTTATTATGCCTGGTAAGGCTCCTTTTAATCCATTGTGAAAGTTTGGCAAGAGGGGGCAGCTGACAGAAGAAGGCCTATCAGTTGGGGACTCTTGCCATAGATCGACATCCCTGGCAGGCCATAATTGGGCTCATAATGTCAAAAACTCATTGACAACATTTCCCCCTATGGCCTGCCTTTCTCGGGGGAAATGTTGCTGCAATAACGGGGCAGCCATTTCTGGCTGAGGGTATTACTGCTATCCCTTGGTGTCCCATCAATGCTGATTCTGTTTGTTTGAGAAGGGAGGTCACTATTGTCAAATCAACACAGCAATACCAGCAGTATCCGGGCCACTAGACAGACTTACTGGGTTACACCTATGGGTCACCTCTCTCGGTGCAGTAGAGATTTATTGACAAAAACTAACAGGCGAATCCCATTTCCTCAAGGTTCTTTTTCTCAGTCTGAACCACAGATGGAATATCAATTTTGCTTGGATCAAGAAGGGCCTCCAGACCTGGGATATCGGAATCGCGGTCAATTAAAAAGGCAGGCACATATAAACGCTGACCGCCAAGTATTTTAACCGGGGAATTCACCCCCAAAATATCTTTAAGGACTGTCGCTAAAGCTTGCAATTCAACAAGTTGTTGTCCAAGTTGTGCCGCGGTTTTGGAATATTTTTCACCAACGATATTGGCACGATTGACCAAGTAAAGGCAGACTGCTTCCCGTGCCACTACTTTTTCCTCTTCAGCTTTTTTTTCCGCTTTTGTAAATAAGGTTTGAATGCCTGCGATGATATCATTGGCATTATCCAATAACTGTTGAACCGCTTCCTGGGCCATTGATGTTTCATTCAGTTCCGAATCGATAGTATCAAGAGAGGTTGAAGCTTCATGGTTACCTATTGCCATGTCAGCTAAAACATCTTGCCGTTTCTTTTTGAGCTGATTTATCTTTGCTTTTGCATTGCTGAAATCCTGTTGAATTGCCTCCCTTTTCCCCTCATGTTCTTCGATTGATTTGAGCAACTCGGATTTTTTCTTTTCAGCATTTTGATAAACCTGTAAAAGGGCGGCAAACTCACCCTTCGCGAACTGGTAATTCATTTCGGAGAGGGTACTTTTCAACTCGGTTTCTTCAGTTTTCAGTTGATCATGCTTGGATTGCGCGGCTTCTGCTTTTTCGCTGGCCGTTTTATATGCGGATTCCAGGCGATGAAATTCACCGAGATATCTCGCTGGAACATCTTTACCCTTGGCAAGCCGAGATTTAAAGCCCCCAAACTCCAACAATGCCGTGCCTGTTTTTATATGCAGCTGCGTAACACCCGCGGTATTGAATGGGCGGTGAGTCAATTCAATTATGACAGTCTCAAACCGTTCTTCAATTTTTTGTTTTTCATCAAGATATTTTCTAAATCCATTTTTATCTTTTTTCATCATGATAAACCTCCGGTAAGGTTGAATTTTAACGAAATAGCCAGGGATCTTTTTATTTAGCTTTACAATATTCTCCAGGGGTCAATCCCAAAATATTGCAAGCTTTCAGTTCCTCGTCAGTTAAAGGGAGATGTGCGGCATCACTTTTTATCATCTCGGCTTCTAGTGCTTTAGCCTCCACAGGATTGATACCTATCATCCTCATGACTTTTCCCCGGGCTTCAGTTACCGACATGCCGTTTTCTCTCTGGAGAGCCAGTTGCATGTCTGTTACCTTGCTTCCAAGGAAGTCAGTTTCAGAAATCCCAAGACCTTGACAAACTTCTTTTTCTTGATCTGTTAAAATACTCATAAATCCTCCTGATCTCCTATCTTGACAGAATTAAGCTGCTCTTCAATTTTTTTGTTTTTTTGCAAGGTGTTTTCTAAAGCAATTTTGGTTTGTTTTTCAATCCCCCGGAGGATGCTCGTCGAGTCATCACATACTCGCCAGGGGTCACTCCCAAAATACGGCAAGCTTCCTCTTCAGCATCAGTTAAAGGGGCTTCTGCGGCAGCCTTTTTTGCTACTTCAGCTTCTATCTTTTTAGCCTCTTCAGGACTGATACCCATAATCCGCATGACTTCTTCCTTGGCTTCAGTTACCGACATGCTGTTTTCTCTCTGGAGAGCCAGCTGCATGTCTGTCACCTTGCTTACAAGGAAGTCAGTTTCAGAAATCCCAAGACCTTGAGAAACTTTTTTTTCTTGATCTGTTAAAATACTCATAAATCCTCCTGTCTTCTACATTCGGCTATTTGCCATTCTGCTGCTTCATTGCCTGTAGGGCAGTAATAACTTTTCTGGCATGGATTCCTTTTAGAAAACGCAGGTCGGAAATCCCGGCATGGTTTTGCAAGAAGGTCCTCAGGGCTTTGGCACGTACTTCCGGCTTTGCTCTTGAAACCTGTCCCCATAAATCTTCGATAAATGCCAGTTGAGCAGGGGTAGCATACCCCGGCCGACCTTTAAGTTTTTGATACTTTTTTTCTTCCGGATCAACATGGTTCCAGACTCCGGCCGATATCGCTTCATCTTTAAGAAAGAGCATAAAACCCTCTCCCTGGATAAAGTTCAGATCCTTTGAAGAGGTTACTCCAAAAGTTTCAAATAAATAATAAAGATAGGTGCTGTCAGCCATCTTTAAAGCATTTTTGAAGGTGTGAATCATCTTGATGTGGTACTTGCTAATAGGGGATTTTTTTGCTTCAGGCATATTTTTATCCTCCTATCTGACCATTGATATGGCTTTCCAGGTCTTCAGCCAAAGAAGAAACAGTATCCACCTCTTTTTTGATCAGAGAAATCATTCCATACCAGCCGATTGTCGCTTCAGCTAAAGGTTTATCTTCTTCTGCCTGGGCAGCGATGCTTGCAATGTTAAGAAGGTTTTTGATATCTTCAAGCTGGCAATAAAGCCCCATAGCCATGTGTGAAAGTGATTTTTTATTAGTACCCATAAGTAAGCCTCCCCCTTATACAACCAGCATCATGGCGGCTTCCCGCACGAGTTCCGGTGTAATAATATTATTGTTGATCTCGGATAACCGCATTGATCGAACCACGAGTTTTGAAAGTACTCTGCCATTACCATGACTTTCCTCGTGATATGTTTTCCATAACCCATTTGAATCAGGGATTATGTCCTGGACGATTGTTTCAATATCTCGCCCCTGGAGTGGCTTGAGGGCAACCTTGAAACCAACCCGAGTGTAGAGATAGGCAAAATCCGCCTGTTTCAACCTGAGGTTGTCCATAAAGCGCTTTAAGCCACAAAACAAGATACCGGTACCGGCTTTATCATTTACCCTCCGGAGTAGATCCAAGGCACGTACCGGAAGATGTTCGGCCTCATCAACGATAATTAAACGACCGGCCCCTTTCAGTTTGTTGATAACGTCATTTTTCATCTGGTTAATACTGCCGGAACCATCAAAACCAAGCTTCCGATGGATTTCCCGGAACAACTCTTTAGCTGTATAGGCAAGGTCCGCCTCAATCAAAACCACATCAGAATTACGCCGGACATACTCCTTTACCGCTGTGGTTTTGCCGATCCCTGCCGGGCCAATTACAACGCCAATGTCACCATCCAGGTGACTCATCCGGGCCGCTTCAAAAACTTTTGCGGCAACACTGGTCATTGTAAACGGCAGGAATATTCGCCGGTTTTTTGCCCGTTCAGCATCCCGCTGTAAAAAGCCTTTAATGGCATGTTCAAGGTTCTTTACATCCCCTTTATAATGGCCTGATCTCCATTGACTGAGGGCGCTATCTGAAACACCAAGCCCCCTGGCCACAGCGGATTGAGTAAAACCCCGCGCCAACATGCAACTGGAAAGCTCTTTTTCCAGCTTGCTGTCGTGAATATGATTTTTAGTTGCCATTCTTGCTGTCATTTGTTATTATCCTCCTGTGTTTGTTGTGCGGTTTTGCCGTGCGGCTTCTGGCCTGATGGTGATCCACCACTGTCAGGCCCCTTTATTTATTGGGCTGTGGCTCCAAGTTCCCGAAGCCTGGTTTTATATTTCCTGATCTTTTCTTCCTTAGCTGGCCGGTCACTTTCAAAGTGCAGAAACTGCCCCTCGGTTTCCTTCAGTTTGAAACGAATATCCTTAATCTCAGCATAATTTACCAATGTGGATAGATCATACTTGCCCTCTTCTTCTATGCGTTTTCTGGCCGTTATAGCCTGCTGCATGGGGCTGTTGGGGAGGATCTGCTGAATATGTTGTTCCGGTTTTGGGATGGGGTCAGGATGAAGGATCGGGAGCGCAGCCTTCATGCCATTAATTCGTTCGGCAACATCTGGGACATGGGTGGTGTACCCAAGTGTCTTGATCAGTTTCAGCTCACGATTTTTTTCTGCAATTGCTTCCCGTAACTCAGCCCGATCAATTTTACTTTCAGCCACCGGATGAATAAGGCCCTTAATATGTGCATTGCCCAGATATTCATCCGAGTCATTGGAAAAGACCCAGGCATCATTGACATTATCCGGAGCTATCCTCAGGTAAACTTTAGAGCCTTTAAGCGGGACCATCCATTCCTCGAAATAGGTAACCTTGTATTGGCTATGTTTGACCCCATTACGACCGATTGTAAGGGGCTTGGTGGTCCTGCTGCAGAACAACTTAAGGGCTTCGTTGCTGACCATGCGTTTAACCGGATTTTCCAGGTTCCAGACATCATTAGGGGATTTGCCCTTGGTGCCTTTACCCTCTGACGGAAGCTTGTTCAGGAAGTTGAAAACAAAGTCCTGCAGAAGGTCATTCAATATATCAAACTTGATAATTTTATTCTGTTTGATTTCGAGAACCAGTTTTTCCGGGCGTTCGGTAACGTTTCCACCCCGAAAACCAACAGCATTCCTTGAGAACATGTCTTTAACTTTGAGGTGCCATCTTTCGATGGTTTTTGACTGTGCGCCATAGGGTTTGGCAAAGATAGGCATAACATTGAGGTCAAGCAGCATCCCTTTGGCTTTTACTTCATCGATTTCTACCCGGTAATGCTTTCTCCCTCCGGCAAAATCCCGGCATCGATAATCTTTTCCATTGTCGATATAGAGATATTTCGGCAATCCATGTTCCTTGGCAGCCAGGAAGAAAGCTTGAAAAATATGGTCTGAATTTGGCGGTTCCTCATGGAAAAAACAGGATAGAGTCTTGGTGGTCTTCATGTCGATAAAGCTGGTAATCCAGCCGAATACCGGCTTACCATTTTTGCAACTGGTAGCTGCTATATCAACTTGGGCATGATCAGAAACCCATACTTCACCGGCGCTGATCTTGTCATAATCGCGTTCGATGTACCCGGCATATTTACGATTCCATTTTCGATAGCCATTTCGATAGTTATAAATTATTGACTTGCCGACCTCTTTTTCCAGCCGTCTGATAAAGGTTTGAGTTGTTGGGAAATCTTTATCTTTTGATTTGTCAGATAGCCCAACAACCCCTATCCAGCATGATTTGGCAGAAGGACCGCCTTCAACCAGATATAATCCTTTGAATTTTTCAAAAGCCTCATCAGAAACCTTTGTTCGCCCTTTATTTGTGCCATATTTTCCAAGTAATACGTCCATACCATGTTCTCGGACTGCTTTTCTGTCGCGCATGATTGTCTTTGCTGAAGTTGTAAGGTTCGGGTGTTTTTTATTCCAGTATGCCACCCAATCTTCCAGCTCTCGCCACTTCAGTCCATCAGACTCATGAAGGATGGTTGCTTTTTTATCGAAAATTTGACGATTATATTCTGGAGCATTGGCATAAGATAGAGCCCTTAGTTCAATACTGACAGGATCAAATTTTGATTCTGTTTGGTTCATTGACCAGGTTCCCTTTTTTGATAGCCATTTCGATAGTGATAAATTATTGACTTACCGACCTCTTTTCCCAGCCGTCTGATAAAGGCTTTAACCGTTGGGAAATCTTTAATCGCTTTTGATTTGAAAAATAGTCCTACAACTCCTCTCCAGCATGATTTGGCAGAAGGACCGCCTTCAACCAGATATAATTCTTTGAATTTCTCAAAAGCATCATCAGGAACCTTTGTTCGCCCTTTCAGTTTGCCGTATTTTCCAAGTAATACGTCCATGCCATGTTCTCGGACTGCTTTTCTGTCGCGATTGATCGACCTTGCCGATGTCTTCAGATCCGGGTGTTTTTTATTCCAGTATGCTACCCAACCTTCCAGCTCTCGCCCCTTCAGTCCATCGGACTCATGAAGGATGGTTGCTTTTTTATCGAAAATCCGACGATTATATTCTGGAGCATTGGCATAAGACAGAGCCCTTAGTTCAATGCTGACAGGATCAAATTTTGATTCTGTTTCAATCCCCATCTCCTGGTGCTTGCTTTTTGTTTCGTGAGTGTTGAGCTGCTTTTGCCATTCGGCAGGAAGAAACTGGAACGGGTACAACACCCCAACCTTTTTTAGCCTGGCCCGAACATGGAGGATCGGTTTACCAATAATGCCTGATATCTGTTTTGCTGAATATGTCCGGTTACTTTGGTTCATTGACCAGATCCCTTTTGCAATTTTTTCAAATATATTTTTTTCAGATAGCGGCTTAAGCCTGATCGACTGGGAGAACGTTTTTTGCCGAACTTCTGGACAAGTATTTTTTGCAGGTTTTTCTGACTAACCGGTTCACTGTATGAGTGTATGAATTCTTTGATTTCGAGGTCTTGATCTATTTTGCAAAGCCTTTGGGGGTATGATAGGATATTTGGTTCACTCCCTGTAACAGGTTTATTTAATTGTCTATTCTCCGTATTTTTTCGGTTTAAAAGCAACGAAACAGCGGAGGAAAGCACTTGCATGGCATCAATAGGACGTAAAGCGGATAAGCTGTTGACAACGGCATGAGCTCTATTTCTCATTTCTTCTGGTGTCATTTGAGCCTCCAAACGATTAACCTTTTCCTTGTTTCAAAGCAGCCAAAAGGACTTCTTTCTTCTTTTTTTCCTGGCGTTTCAGTTTGATTTCCTCTTCGTCCCGCTGGATTTCGGCCCGTAGGGCATCAGGTCCCTGGACGGTAAAGACTTTACACGGGTCACTAATCACCTGCAGCGGGGCAATGCTTCCGGTGGCGGTACAGAATGCCGGGATATACTCACCTGGTATTTTGTGTCCCTTGGACTCAGCTACCCAGCTGTCAATCATATATTTGGAAATTTCGATGCCGAGCAGGTGGGACATTTCACCGGCAATTTCCCATCGGCTTTTTGAAGAAGCCTGTTTGAGTGCAAATGAAAGTGCCGTTTTCAGCCGTATATGAATATTGAGAGAACCTTCACCCGGTTCAGAATCCCTCTCTTGAACTTCTTGTGTCAACAAGTCTAAAAGTGATAACTGATTAGGCAATACGTCTAATCTTTTATGACTCTTAGCCATTGATGCCCCCTTGGTTTTCTGTTATAAAGCTTATATATCATCTGGTTTTCCCCAGAGTTCTTCAAAAGACAGGTCAAGGACATCGGCAATGGCTTGTTGAACACGACGGCTTTTCCCACGGCCAGATAATACATGGCATATAAGAGACTCATGCACACCAATCTGCTTGGAAAAATCACGGCTATGGATTCCATGCATGCTCAATAAAGCTTTTGCTAATTTCCGTCGGGGGATTTTTTTTATTTTGCTTTGATCTATTTTTAGATTCATAAAAATAGTAATACACCTAGTTATTAGGCTTGTCAATGAATAATTATATGTACTCTTTTTGCTCGAAAAACATGAGTTAATAATAGCGCATGACGCACTAATTGGTCGATTTTATAGAACTTTATTTAGAAATGCTCTTCATGTGATCTATGATAACCCAATGTGCGCCACTTTAATATCATGCTTAATTAGCGGAGTTTAAATGTAATGGAGAAATATGATCGCTTAAAAATTATACGTGAACAGTTAGGTAAGACCCAAAAAGAAATGGCTTTAATTTTAGGTGTAGCGGCGAGAACATGGCAAAACTACGAAGAAGGAATACATGATCCTTCATGGAAAGTATTAGAGGGGTTGGCAAAATTAGGCTTTAATATAAATTGGATATTAACAGGAGAAGGGGAAATCAATTCAAGTGAAGGCAGTACGAAATTAAAATATACAAAATTACCAAAACTGGTGACTGACAGAAGAGAATTTAAGGATATGTCAGAATACTATACAGAACTATTTTTACCTAATATTATCGCTGGGGTACTGGGTTTACAAGACAGACTCAGCTTATCACTTTCGACAAAAAAACAGATCCAAGCCATAGAAGCGTTCAGTTATGCTAAGGATATTGATTTTGATTTATTGGAAACCATATTTACTTTAACTGAAAAGGGTATAAAACAGTTAAATGTTCATTATGCCATCTATGGGTTAGTAAAAATACATTCAATAGTTGGGTTGTATCAGAAGTATTTTAGGACAGACATTGAGCTGAAAAGTGGGGTAGTTAATGCCTACGTTAGGGCAATGGCAGTGAATGTGCTAGATGAACTTAAAGAAACGATTGGTAATGATGAGAATGCCAAATCAGACGATTTAGGATAGGTAGGCTAATTCGGGAAGGATAACCGGCCTTACCGTTGACCGTGGAGCTATTTGGTGGGCAACCACTACCCGTACCAGGAAGAAACCTTGTCGGTGGTTTTCTATTGCGATGTCGGTAATCACTCCACGGAGTCCATGAAGCAACCTTAACAGCTGTCTGTGGCTCAAAATGGCAGCCAGGAGAACCAGGGACAAACAAGTGGGATTAACAGTAGTTTGTGATATGGATTGATGATGATCAGGTAAGGACAAAAACTGGCTTTAATTAAAGTTTAATGCTGTTTTATTTTCCAGTAATTAATAATTGTTTAGACATGTAAACATTCCCACCCTTACTTGAAAATATGAGGTTTGCAATAGCCTCTTCATTCTATAAGTCTTTGATTTCATTACTTTTTATATATAAATATTTTTTTAACACCTTCAAGCTGCCCCTGTAAACACTTTAAAAAGGGAAAAGTGCCGTAGACGGTGCTCTGTGGGGGTTTGCCTCTATATGACATTCTCAAACCATATGATAAAAACTGAAAATATGGCATAAATCGCCTAAAATTTTTATCATATGGTTTGAGAATTTTATAAAAAATTATTCATCTTTAACTAATTGATATGACTACTCAAATCCCACAGAACCCCATCAAATACCGCCAAATCCCGCCTTTTTCATATTCTCAATCTATCTTCCCCATCATATTAGTGATGAAATAAAAAATTTTCCCTTGGTTGATCGCTGATAATATTGAGGTGATGTCAGCGTAGCCGGATAGAATCATTCGGGTAGTATTGGGATATTTAATTTTTACTATTTCTAAGAGTTCAGTGCCGGTCATTTCCGGCATCCGCTGATCTGCAACAACAACGGCAGCTTCAATTTTGTCGAGTTCAGCTAACGCTTTCCGAGGATCATTGAATGTAAAGACATCGTATGGTTCTTTGTTGGTAACCCGGGTAATAGCTTTAAGTATATTTGGCTCGTCATCAACAAAAAAAACAATTGGTTTGGTCATATTTATAACCTCTTAGGAATTTCTGGACAGTATATCTAATTACGGGTGTTGTGCTTCAGACGGAATTGGAATTTTTGCCTCACTGAGTTAACAAGTTAGAATTGATTTACTGGCTCTTAACCAGCCGTCAGATTATCACCCATGAAAAGGGATATTAAAAATCCCGGACGGGTGAATAAGCTGACGGCGGCATAGTGATTTTTCAGACCAAGGATGAGCTTGGCGTTTTTATCCTCAATGGTTTCCCCGGGCTCGACAGTCCGGATATCCTTATCACGGAGATAGGGCACCGCGCAGACGATGGATATCAACATCCATGGACCAGCCGATTCAACATGTCCAGACCGCGTAAATCATGAGGAATTAAGGGTATTGTAAATATTTCAGCTGCCGGATAATTATCCTGCAATTTTTTAATTGTCTGCATTTGTGCTTGATGCTGACAACAACAAAATTCACAATCACTTTGAGGGGTTATCATATTAACTGCAATTGCCTTACAGGTTATATTTAAATTGGTCAGGGCCTCCATCAAGTCATTAAGTTCAGCGACTGCCATGGGCTCAGCCAGGGTAACGGCAATGAACATGGTTCGGTGTGGGTCTTGAAAAGTTTGTTGAATAGCGCGAATTTTTTTAGATAGCGCCAGAGCTTTTTGCGTAACGGAAGTCAGCGGGGTTACGCCTTTATATTTAAGCAATAACGTAAAAAATACACGAAGCCACTCACGGATAATCTGAGGCATGGCTAAAAAACGTAACAAATGACCAGTTGGTGCCGTGTCCAGAATCAGGCGATCGAACTCAAATTCAGACTTCAAATCAATAATATTATCGATTGCCATGATTTCATCCAGCCCCGGCGGTGCCAGAGTCACTAAATTTGCCATCACTTCGCGATCAAACTGAATTTCAGTTTTACCTCCCGTAAATTCTTGGAACAAAACTTCAATATCCTGTTTAAAAGTGCTCTTAAAATCGTCAAACAACTGCTCAGCATTCATTTCTACGGCAAACAAATTGGTGGTTATACGCGTTGGTTTCTGACCAATTTCGAGATTAAAGACATCGCTCAGGGAGTGGGCCGGATCGGTCGAAAAAATCAGATGTCGTTTTTCAGGATGTTTTCGGGCCAGGCATAGTGCCGTGGCCGCCGACAAGGTTGTTTTACCCACACCACCTTTGCCACCGATCATTAAAAATGATCCCTCCATGGGAAACGCTGGTAGCTTTCCGGACAGTTGCCAATCAGCAGTTTCAGCAATTGACTGTGAACATTTTGGTTCATATTCTTTTGAAAAGGAGAAGGAAGCCGGATCATCTGCCAAAAAACGCCCCAGGCGGGACAGAGACGCAATCCCTTGAATAGAACGCGGACTTAGCGGTACACAAGTTTGACGATAATCTGAAAAGAGCACTTTAAATTGTCTTAAAATAGGCACCTGGAGTTTATGCCGGTATCGACAAACCTTACAATTTTTACTATCCGGCGCCACGCGATTGATAAGAATATCTATCAAAGGCAACTGTTTCTGACGCAACCCGGCGATCAAGCGCCGGGTTTCAAGTAAACTTAAGGCCTCCGGAATGGCAACCGTCACGAAACCTGTGCGCTTCGGGTCCTTCAACAGTGCTTTGATGCCAGAAATGCGCTGGCGAAGGTTATCCAGGAAATGATCACAAAAATCTTTCTGGTAGGATTTACCGGAAAAGGTTTCCGATAAATAGCGGTGTTTTTTTTGCATCAGCTCCAACAGATCAATCCATTGGAGCATCTGATCGGGCAGTTCCAGCATCCGCAGGGTATGACCGGTAGGAGCAGTATCCATGACAATATTGTCATACTGATTCTGCGACACCAGGTCCGCAAGTTCCATGATGGCGATTATCTCATCCATGCCCGGCAGGCTCAGGTTAAGAAAATCATGGATATCCCGCTGGTCAAAATAGGTACCCCGGTCTGCCAGGGAGGTTAATTCCCGGCGATGCTCGGATTTGAATTGTTCCATCAGGCGGGAAGCATCAATCTCCCGGGCCTGCAAGGAGATGGATGAATCTATGACAATGGATGTCGCCTGGTCATAGACCGGCTGCCCCAGACTGTCGGCCAGGGAGTGGGCCGGGTCAATGGATAAGAGTAAAATACGTTTATGCGGTGCCCCGGTACGAGCCAATTGAACCGCTATGGCTGCCGCCATAGTGGTTTTGCCAACGCCTCCCTTGCCACAGACAACAACCAGGCGTTTTGAGGAACAAGGGAGAAGCATCTTTAATCATCCACTGTCGAGTTTTTCGAGACGAATTTCCAAGAGATTATTCTTTAGCCTTATATAGGGTGAATGGCCGGAAGCAGCCACAGGTAGATTAAAGCATTCCTGCCATTCTTCTCCGTTTTTATGGGATTGGACAGTTAATTGTTCAGCTTGAACATCAATGCTCAAATCCTGCTGTCCAACCCCCTTAACCTCCAATATGACTTGCAGCCGACTACCCTCATCAAGGATATCCAGTAACCGATCTGTAGTATCCTGCCAAGGAGTATCACGGCCCATTAACCACCAGTTGAAAAATACTTTTTCTCCACTGACCGGATCTTTTTTTGAACGTTCAAAAGCCAATACCGGGCAACCCACCACCTTTTCCGCCGCAGGATTAATGCTGTCACGGATCAGCATTAATACATGCATATGGTTGGGTGCATCAATTGCTTCAGCGATTTGATGAATGTGGGCATGGCCATGCCGCCAGAAATAATCCAGCATTACCCGGCAATCATCATCTACCAAAGCAGCTATTTGACTTAATTTTTCATGATCCAGCTTTAAAAAACACAACTGAGTTAAAAATTTTTTCCAGTCACGCCACTGATTAACAATGATCCATACACTCTGACACTTGTCGGTCTCTGACTGATATTGCAAATTAATAGCTTCACGCGTACGCATTACATAATACATCTTTTCGACGCGGATCCCGGTAATTTGTTTAAGCGGCACATCCAATATAATTCCGTTAACCTGCAGATAAAGAAAAAACCGCTGGTTGGTCAAATAAAATTCAGTAGTTTTCCAGCCCGATCGCGCTCTGATTTTATAACCCCCCTGCTCATTGAGCACGATCCGTTCACCGGGTTCCAGTGGAGGTCTGCTTTTGGCTGTCGCAGGCATGCTTCTGAATGAAGTTCTTCTTATCGGCATAGGGTTTCCAGCAATGTTTTAAGGGCTTGGACTTCGCGTTCAACCGCTTCAGGCTCGTCAGTTGAAAGAGCATCCTCGATACGGGCGATTGCGACATCAATCTTGCGTTGACCAAACTCACCAAGACGCGGAGCGCTATCCATGGCCAGATTCGCTGCCTGGATCATGCTTTCCGCACTTACCCGGGCTTGAATCCGCAGTTTCTCAGCTTTATCCAGGACGGCATATTGAAGTGTATCAGCCATTAAGGCCTCAAGTGTGGCGGGATCACAAGTATAGACATTTTCAATGCGAATTCCAGTTTCGTTTTCAGTGTGCAGATCATAAGCCGATACTTCCAGCATACCACTGGCATTGATATTAAATTTCACCTCCACATGGGCATGGCCTCGCGGCAGAGGCGTTATATCGGTCAATTGAAAACGGCCCAACTGAATGTTATCAGCCGCCAATTCGCGTTCTCCCTGCACGATTTTAAAATCCATCTCAGTTTGATCAGGCTGGGAATTGGTGAAAATTTGTTCAGCTGAAGTAGGAATTGGAGTGTTTCGATTAATCAAACGCGCAAACAAACCACCTTCGCTTTCAATACCCAATGACAAAGGAGTGACATCAACCAGAACCATCTCTTGCAGTTCACCGGTCAACATACCTGCCTGGATCGCTGCCCCCATGGCAACCACCTGTTCCGGGTGCAACCCGGTATCAGGAAGCTGACCAAAAAAATCGGCCGCCAACTGACGAATAGCCGGCATACGCGTGGCCCCACCGACCAGAACAATACGGTCGATATCCGATGGATTCAACCGGGCATCGGTTAAGGCCTGTCGCGTGGATATCAGTAATTGCTCGGTCAAATCGCGGGTTATCTGTTCAAAAGTCTGGCGTGTTATCCGGGTTTCAAAATCCACGGCATCCACCCCATCCTCCGGCAGAGCTGCCATAAATACCTGGCTTTCCAATTTTTCCGACAACCGGCACTTGATTGTTTCACTAAGCAGCAAAAGCCGTTGAAACCGCTCCGGCCGGGTTCGTAGATCAAACCCACATTGGTTTTGGTATAGACCCGCAAGATAATCAGCCAAACGCTGATCCCAGTCATCACCACCCAATCGGGTGTTACCGGATACACTTTTAACATGAAATACGCCTCCACCCAGTTCGAGAATGGAGACATCAAAGGTGCCGCCGCCAAGATCCCACACCAACGCTGTCCTAATGTCCTGTTGATGTAATGCATAAGCCAGAGCTGCGGCAGTAGGTTCGTTGATCATGCGCAGCACCTCTAAACCAGCCATCTGGCCAGCTTGATATGTTGCCTGCCGCTGAGCATGACTGAAGTAGGCCGGCACCGTAATAACCGCCTGTTTAATCACTTTTCCCAAACAGTCCTGGGCTTCCTGCTTAATTTTTTTCAGAATAAGGGCCGAAATACCCTGCGGCGTATACGATTTTCCTCGAATCTTTATCTGATAATCCGTACCCATATGGCGTTTGATCCCACTGACGGTATCAACTGGCGGCCAGGCACCGACCTGCCAACGAGCCCGCGAGCCAACCCGCAATTGCCCATCACTATCCCAGGAGACAACCGATGGCGTTAAAAAATGTCCTTCGGCATTTTTAAGTACACGTGGCTGGCCGTTTTCAAGCACAGCTGCCACTGAATGGGTAGTTCCCAGATCAATACCAATTACTGGATTCAATAGATCAGCTCCATTAATTTAAATAAAAAAGAAAACAACATTTTTCTAAGATCCCTCCGTGTCAACAAGTTGTAAATACTTGATTTATAATCATAGACTACATCAACTTCTCGGCCCCGCTATAAATTTCTTCAACCTTCAAAGCTGCAGCAGCACGGCCGGGATGTTTTTCCGGTTTCCAAAATTAAAAAATGAACGCTACAAGGGAAGACTTTTGCAATCGACCAGTTCTGTATCGACTTTAAATATTTAAATTTATTCTGTGCTTCAGCTCTCTTGCGGCCTTGCCGGATTATCAGTTGCTCTGCCAGACATCGACCAGCTTGCGCGTCTTCAACGGCGACTGCCAGCCACACCGGCGACAGCCATCACGCAATAATGTTTCCCGCGTATCCGGACGACCGCATTGAGGACACTCTTCAGTCAAAACAGCCTGGGGTATATCGACGATGGATATAGGTTGCTGCATCTTTTGGCGCTGTTCAGTCAGGGCTTTTAATAATGAAGTCATCTGGGAAGATCGCATCAATACGGAACCAGCATGTACACATTTTAAAACCACATCATGTTCATTACGCCGTTGTACAGATTCAATATCCTGTAAAGCCACCGCTAAAGTAACTGTATTAAATCCACTATGGTAAATGACAAGTTCTAGATCGGTTATATAAATGGTACCATAACTCCAAGCGGGGCAAACCCCTGAAGCCGAAAAAAAAGCGCCCGAGGTACTAAAGGCCGGTGGACTGTCAAAAGACGGAGATGAAACCGACGCCTGGGATCGAATGGCAGCATCACAATCTTGCATCAAGCCAAAACGATGCATGGTTTCCATACCGGCAATCGCCGCCCGTAAATTGACACCAATTAGTGGAATACCTGCCAGGGTGATCACTAAATCGGCGTGAAGTACCAGTCCTTTTAGCAGAAGTCTATCAAGCAGATCGGACAAACCAACATTAACTGGACGGCAGGGTTTCATAGTCAAACAAAAGAATAGGGTGGCCAAGGACCAGTATAAGAAACCGAAAGATCATCACCTGCATCGATTTCATCGAGTGCCTTGCCTAAGGCTTGACTGGTGGGAACATCCAGTAAACACTTCATGTTTACCAGCATGCTTTTTTTCGGATCATCGTTTTTCTTAATCGCTTCAATACGCATATCGGCGGTAAACATCTTAATCTGGTCAGCCATTTTCTGAAACAACTGATCGGCTTTAATTTCCAGTTTTTGTTGAACCAGTTTCTCAATCCGGTGCCGATTCATATATGCAAGACCCTCGGGTTGCTCGTTTAAATCAGCAACTATTTTTTTGATCTCCAAATCGGATTCGGTCAAGACCTGCGTGGCAGCCTGTTTATCCCAGAAAATCTGTACGCCGTATTCTGCTCTACCATTAAGACGATCAATGATTTGCGTAAGTCTCTCATGATTTTCTGCCAACCATTGGCGCAGGTTATCATCAGCGGTCAAATCAACAGCTGGCCGCACTATAGTATCAAAACTCATAGGGGCCACCGTACCACAGATATCGATAAAACCCTCAATCACCTTTTCATGAGCTAAAACCCAAGTTTCAACCTGGGTTTCATCCTGGCTCTGATAGGCAGCTGCGGGACAATCATGTAACGCGGCACACAACCCTTGATTGCAGATTATGCGAACCGGAGCCCGATCAAGGCCAATCATGTCATCCGGCAACTTTTGCTGCCCTTCCTTGAATACACAATAAATATACAATCCCGGCATGCCAGCATAATCCACCAGAGGAGAAGGCATTAATGGCTGAGCGGTTGAGAATGAGTCAGGAGAAACAGCATCAACCGGCAGCGTAACCTTTTCCTCGAGAGAGGATTCCAGCGATTGATAAATGGCGCGGCGTACTTGAGTCCGCAATTCACCATTAAGATGCTGTTTGACCTGCGAATCAATGATCGGTGACAGTTCACCAATTATATTCTGAATCTCTTCTTTGATTAATTGTTCAATAAGTTTCTGCATCTCTAAATATAAATAACGAATTATCCTCCTTCAGGATGAATGACTTGATCCAACAAATCACCTACTAAATCATCTAACCCGTCGCGAACCGAACGCACCGATTCACTAATGCCCTGTTCCTTGATCATGGATTCAACCGCATTGTCCAAATCGATCAAGGCCCGGCCCAAACGGTCGATTTCCGCATCATTCAGTGACCCTCCCTCCATTCGACGAAAAGCCTCAGATTTCAGGGCATCACGAATAATCTCCACCAAAGCCACGACCAGGCCAAGAACCCCGTTTTTGACATTTCCCTCATCAATATTAATCGACATAGAATTGTAATTTTACCGGTCAGGTGCTGTCGCGGTTAATTTTTCGGCAAGCTGCTGGGCCTTGGCACTACTCCATCCACACCAGGGACAACCGGCAGTAAGTAGTTCTTCAGCCGATACGGATTTGTCACATTGCGGACAGATTTCCTTGCCCACAAGCGCATCCTGCCAAGCCGGGGTATCCAACTGGGTACCGGCAGGAAATTCCAGTCCGTAACGGGCTGCTGTTTCAAAAGAGGCCAAAGCTGCCCGGATCTTGATACCCAGGAGTTCAACTCCAACTACCGAAACTACGATATCGGCATGAATCACCAGACCTTTATCCAAGATTCGATCCACAACATCAGCCAACCCACCACTATATTCCCGTATCGGTTCCATATATTTATCCTAAACCTCGATATCTTCAGTATCGTTGCGTTTGCGCATTTTGACACGCTTGAAATCCTGCATTTTACCCTCGGGATCCAAACGGGTTTCATAAATACCCATAATATCCATACTGTCTGGAATCGATCTTTTTTCAATAACCTCGATCGTCACCAGCCAACCATCCTCATCCGATTTTTCAGCTCCAATAACCGATGAAATATCCAGATCGGTCAGATCATGAAGTTCTTTTTTAGCTGCCTTAATGGCCTGTGCAAAGCTTAGCATAAGTTATCTCTCCTCTTTGATTTGTCGAATCCGTTCAAGTTGTTCCAATAACTGATTTTCCTCGGTTTCATAGGCATCGTCATCGATTTCTCCCATTTCATAACGCATCTGAAGCTGTAATAACTGTTCATGCACCTTGGCATCGTCAGTTAACTCCTGAAAAGCGTTTTCACGCAATTTATCCGCCAGCCAGATCGTAAACTTAAGCGGTGAGAACAACAAGCTATCGACAATAAAAGCCATTTACCCAAACCTTTTAATTGATAATCAATTCCACGAAATTATTTGGCGGAACCGGCCCGACATACTTGAATCGAATCTGCTCGCCCATGGCCTGGTCCATCCGCTTCACAGCCCGGTCAAAGGCCGCTTCCTTTTCACGGTTTACAAGAAAAACCGCATTCATAATCATCCGATCACCAAACAAACGATCACGCTTATGTTCACACCATAAACCTTGAAACGATTCTAAAATCCGGTTTTCAAGCTTAAGTTTTTTTTTCTCCAGAGCTTTTTTTACTTTTTCACCTAACCGCATCTGCTCGCGCTGGCGGACATTGCGACTTTTCATCAACCGGTCACGAAGGCTGCAAATATCCTTATTCTCTTCAACAATCTCCTGGTAAACAACCTGTTCGTCAGGCCACAACGCCTTGAGACCCAGTTCGATTTTTTTCTCAACCCGTTTTAATTCCATCTGAATTTCGTCATAACGACCCTTAAGAACATTTTCAAAAATTTCGTCTTTACTCTCAGCAACCGTTCCGAAACGCACCGGCAAAACATCGGCCTTGGTCATTGCCATTTCCATTACCCTCTGATGGGTCAAGGTATTAGTACGAGTTATCGGATATTCAAAAATCGGAGAGGGACTGACAATAGCACCGATATCTTTATACTCCAATGTCTCCAGCGGTTGCTCACTGAGGCCCAACATATCGACAGGTGCTTTTAAGTTACTGTTTATAATGCCATAAATATACCATCCTGATGCTGTCATAAAGATATACTCGAGGACCTGCCACTGTCTGTTTGTGGGAGTTCGTTAGAAATGAAATGAATCTGTTTCAAAACCGCGCCGGGCTCAAAAGAACATTGCTCATTAACACAATACTGGTCCAATAATTGCCAGGCCCGGGTGATTTTTTCAAATCGGCTCTGGGCTTTCGGATCATCCTGATGCCGATCGGGATGCCAAACGCGACTTAATCGCCGAAAGGCATCACGAATATCTGCTTTAGTCACGCTAATTGGCAGTTCCAGGATCTGTCGAGCTTGCTCGACAGCCACAGGATTAGCCATTTCAATCCGGACACTACCAAAGCTGTATGGGGGCAAGGGCCCGAGCAGACGAAAGAAGATTTCCTGACCATGATCTTGATCCAGAGACTGCAATAGTGTTTCAAAATCATGCATCCGGGATCGTGCCAATAAGAAAGCTGTATTAAAAATCATCGTATCGTTCAAGGTTGGGTTGTCATGGTAGGTATCAGCCGCAGCAGAGAGACAAGTGATAAAACGTTTTGCAGAGTTTTCATTAAGATTATCCAACGCCACTTTAATCTGCCTGCCAACCTGGAGCTGAATTTCATTCAGTTGATCAGGATATTGACAGGCCTGCTGCTTTAATGCATAAATACTTTCGGTATCGCCCAAAGACTTCAAAATCTCCTGAAAATGCTGCCAGCTTGCCGTAACGTTCATCTCAACCTTACCAGCCACATTTTCAATTTGTGTCTGGATAATCGACAAGTTATTCTTGACCGCAGATTGCAGTAAATCAACATCCGGAAGCATGCCCCCGAACTTAACCGGTATAACATCAGAATGTACCATCACGGATTCATTTACACGCTGATAATCAGCCAGGTATTCCAGCAACACCGAGTTATCAAGTGCGGTAAATTCCTGTGTCGGCAGGTCACTGACAATCGCCCAGATTCCATTGACGCGCAATCCATAGACCGGCTGTTGATTGAGACCACATAATTCGGTGGTCAACGGATCAAACATTCCTGATGTAAAGCCATAAATAAAAAGTTGATTTTTAATCATGAATTACCGTTTCAAAGTGATGTTTTTCAATAATCAGGGGCAACTCGTCTTTGCCCCCTTCATGGATGCGATCACGAATCGCGCCCAATGCAGCCTTGCGACAGAAGCCGGCAATATCAGCCCCGCAGCAACCTTTAGTTTTTTCCGCCAGGGCCCGCAGATCAATATCGTCAGCTAATATTTTATTGCACGTATGAACCTTGAAAATCGCAAGGCGGGTGTCAGTATCCGGCAGCCCGATTTCCAGTTGAATATCGAAACGTCCATTACGTAGCAGGGCTGGATCAATAATATCAATACGATTGGTTGCCGCCAGCACCACAATACCTTTGAGATCCTCAATGCCATCCATTTCGGTTAAGAACTGGCTGATTACCCGATCCACCACATGGGAAGCAACGTCCGATCCACGGCGTGGGGCGACACTGTCAATTTCATCGAAGAAAATAATACAGGGTGAAGCCTGACGAGCCTTACGAAAAATTTCGCGGACCCCCTTTTCGCTTTCACCAATCCAACGCGACAATAATTCAGGCCCTTTAATGGAAATAAAATTTACCCCTGCTTCAAATGCCACGGCCTTGGCCAGCAAGGTTTTACCTGTACCCGGCGGCCCATAAAGCAAGATACCTTTGGCCGGAGTGGTGTTAGCCTGCTGAAATAAATAGTTGTACTGGAGGGGCCATTCAATCGTTTCTTTTAATGCACGTTTTGCTTCATCAAGCCCGCCAACTTCGGTCCATTCGACATTTGGAATTTCCGTAAATACTTCCCTGATAGCCGATGGTTCAACAACCTTGAATGCCTCGCGAAAGTCATCCATAGTTACAACCAGACTCATAACGGTTTCATAAGGGATATCCTGCAGGTCAAAATCAACCACCGGAAACAATTTACGCAAGGTAGCCATGGCCGCTTCCCGGCAAAAAGCCTCCAAGTCGGCTCCCACAAATCCATGTGTGATTTCAGCTAAATGTTTCAAATCAACATCATCGGCCAAAGGCATACCCCGAGTATGTATCTGTAAAATATCCAGGCGACCATTTTTATCGGGAATGCCGATATCAATTTCACGATCGAACCGACCAGGCCGTCGTAACGCGGGATCTAGAGAATTTGGAATATTGGTAGCCCCGATAACAATTACCTGACCGCGTGACGATAAACCATCAAGCAAAGCCAGCAGTTGTGCCACAACCCTCTTTTCGACCTGTTTTTCACCACCCATATCTTCGCGTTTGGGGGCTATGGCATCAATTTCATCAATAAAAATGATCGCCGGGGCTTTGGCCGCGGCAGTTTCGAAGATACGACGCAAATTGGCTTCACTTTCACCATAAAATTTGTGCATGATCTCCGGCCCGCTCAAATGATCGATATAGGCATCAGTTTCATTGGCCACAGCGCGGGCGATCAGGGTTTTACCGCATCCCGGAGGACCGTGCAGCAACACTCCTTTGGGCGGTTCAATCCCCAACCGTTCAAACAGTTGGGGGTATTTCAACGGCAATTCGATCATTTCACGAATGCGACGGATATCCTTGTTTAATCCACCGATATCTTCATATGAGACCCGGGCTTTTGTTTCATATCCCTCTTTGCGCTCATGAATTGTTACAGAGGTGTTGGGCTGGATCATGACCGCGCCGGTCGGAGCCGTGGAAATCACCTTAAAATCACGGGTGCGACTGCCAAAAAGCTGGGCCCGTACCGTATCACCCTCGACCAAAGCCAGGCCTTCAAGCAAACTACCGATATGGCGTGGATCCTGGGTCCGCATCATCGTTAAGGGACTGACCACAATTTTAGTCGCGGAGTTAACCGAGCAAGGAGAAATTATAATTTTTTCATCCAGGCCGGTATTAACGTTTTCACGGGTGATGCCATCTAATCGGATGATGCCATTACCGCGATCTTCCATATAAGCCGGCAGCACCTTGGCCACGCTTTGGCGCTTGCCGTGTAATAGTACCACATCGCCAATACCTACCCCAAGAGTCTCAAAATCAGCCGGATCAAAACGCACCACACCACGACCGACATCCTTGGACAGGGCTTCGGAGACTTTAAGTGTCAGTTTCTGGGAGCCTGAATCAATCATTAATCGAAATCTCTAAAATGCCATTTTTGTAAGTCCATTTCATTTTATCAGCATCCCCGGAGCGTGGCAGCAACACCTCTTTTTGATATTGACGCTCACCAGAACCCGCCTTGATATCCAGGATATCACCATCCAGAGTCAAGACAATTTCCGACTTAGCAATACCTGGCATTTCAGCGACAATCAACAAGCATTTTTCTTCTTCGAAAATATCCACCATGGGTTCACGTACGGTTTCCACCACCGGCCCTTTTGGAGTTTTACGAACATTTCCAAAGGGACGCACTGATGGCCGGCCATCAGATAATGTACCAAAGCGAATACCATAGACACCCTTGAGGTCCTTGGCACCTTTAATTTTATTCAGGCTACTGAAATCAATATCTCCTGATTTCTCGATGGTTTCCCCTTTTTCGGCGAGCTTGGAGGCCGCTTCCAACAAATTGTTCAACCCTTTAAACAACCCTCCGAAACCTGAATCAAAATCAAAGCTTTTTTCCGAACTATTAGCCGTATCATTATCCCTATCTTTTTTATCCATGATGCACCTCAACAGTAAATGGTTTTTGTTCGATATAAGCTACCACTCAACCACTAAATTGACAAAATTAAATGGTGGAATCGGCCCCACATATTTAAAATGATAACGATCTCCCTGGTCCTGATCCAAATCATCCATCAAAAAATCAAATTCTTTTTCCCTGGCCCGATCGATTAAAAAAGCCGCATTCAGGACCATACTATCGCCAGACAGATTATTTTCCCGGTATTCGATCGCAGATCGCTTGAAATGTCGAATAATTTCCCAAGCCTCATCAACTTTTTTTGCCTCCGTCGCTTTTTTTACCGCTTTCCCCAATTCTATTCCAAGATTTTGATCATTAGATTTTTCAGCTTTAGCTTTAAGTTGACGCAGATTTTTATTCTCATCCATAAGTTCCTGATAAATAGAAGAAAGGTCTTTCCATAAGACTTTGATACCCATTTCGACTTTATTGTCCATGTCCCGGAGGAGCCCTTTAAGTTCCGAATAACGACGCATCAAAAGGGTGCGAATATCCTCTGTACTGGCAGCAATGGTACAAAACCGAACCGGTAAAACCGTATGATCCTTCATTACAGTTTCAATAACCGTTTCATGGGCAGTCATATTTTCCCGGTTAATTACGTATCGGTTCATGGGCGTGGAACTGATCACGGCGCTGAGATCCTGATAGCTTACAGTGGAAACCACATCATCTCGATTGCCAATACCAATGGGACCAAAATTTCGGCTGTCCCGGGTTTGAATAATGCAATAGATATATTTACCTTCTTTAGCCATGTCCTTCTGCCTTTATATTTTTTTTGAACACTGACCAACAAAACTGACCGTCAAGGGTGTTTTCCATCGAAAGTTGCCAAAACCTGGTTGTCATCTTTTATAATTATGACTACTTTCCCTGACACAACTCTTTCACAACCATTCCCAAAAAGCAATTCTTAAGAAAATTAATGTCTTTCTGAGAGATCAATACGTAACCGTCATTTTCTTTAAATTTTTCGGTGCCTGAACGCCCCGCTCCATAGGTAGAGCATGTCCTACTTCGTGGTCTATTTCCTGCCGTAGTTGTTCAATAGATTTGTTGATTTTTTCAATATCCTGATCAATCTGGTTAACCCGGCAACCCAAATTGGATCTTTCCTGGATCATTCGGGATTTATGCTTTTCGAGAATGAAAATTTCCAGATAATCCCGACGCTTAGGACGATATTTGGTGGTCATATTACTTTTAATGGGAGACTTGATTTGACTATATCCCCGCTTGCTTTTCATATTTTTTCTCCTACCCTTGACATCTTAAAAAAGGCGTTATCACCTTGAGATCAACAAAACTGATCAATCAACTTCTCAATGGTCTGGCGAACCCGTTCCTGATTGGAACGACTGCCGATCCGGCTGGTTTCAGAAGACAAAATATCCAGACAGACTACCCGGAACTTTTCGTTGTTTTTATCCACGGGGATATCACGTACCTGAAGAGTTTTAGTGATCATGATACAGCCGCGAACAGTGGGTGCAAACTCATAGACATCGGATTCCCTCAATCCTCTGACAATATCGACAATCTTACTGGCATCATTTGGAGAGATACCGGACTTGGCTGTGGTAATACCAACTTCCGTCTCCCGATCAAAATAATCCAGATCCAGGGTCACCATCCGATCCCGGAGTGCATCCTGGCTCCGATGCACCCCTGCATACTCTTCGGGATTACTGGTGAAAATAGCCTTGAAATTAGGGTCAACCCGCAAATAATTACCATCTTTAGTGCTGCCGGATGGTAAATCTAACATTTTTTCCTGAAGTACGGACAAAAGTACGTTATTGGCCTCTGGTCGGGAGCGGGTGAATTCATCATAGATCAGGGTGAAACCATATTTGCAGGCAATGGTAAGTCGATTATCAACCCAACTTTTTCGCATATATTCCTCGGTCTTAAGCACGGAATGGATGAAATTATCTTTAAGCTTTCGAACACTGTATCCATTTTCCCCACCCACCAGATCCGAAGTGGAAAATTCTTCGTCTCCATGAATCAAAACCACGGGCCGACCCAATTTCTCGGCCACATGCATGGCGATGGTGGTTTTACCCGTACCTGAAATTCCCCTGAAGTGTAAAGGAAAGCCACTGGCCATATAGCCCAAAGCCCGTTCCGTAATATCCTGCACATAAGGGGTCTCAATAAAATCTTTCATGGATTGTGGTTCCAGAACTGTCCCAACTTCAGTAGACATGTGAAAACTCCATCTGATTCGGTTTAATTTGATAACAACTAATGTTGCCCATTTAAAATCAGCAAAGACTTGAAATAACTTGAAAAACACCACACGAAACACACAAATCACGCTCCTTGACCCGTGTGTTTCGTGTTATTAAGGTTAGGGAAGATTACGCGAAATAAAGTGAGCCCTCTTTTTCGATAAGATCTTTATCTAAAAGCTCCCTGATGACGGGAATCAGGGAACGCCAGTTCCCGACATCCAGGATATCCGCGATCTGGGTCATTTTAAGGCCATTTTCATGTTCACCAACCAATCCAACGATACGCTCACTCAACTGTCGGTATTCATCAGTTTCATCAACTACAGGTGTTTCGACTTCCTCGACGTCTTCTGATTCAGCCTCATTCTCCGAAGTAACAGAGGGTTCAGTAACAGGAGAGACCGATTCCGCAACTTCCGATTGCAGATTCATGTCATCTATATGACGATCATCTTCTTCTACTTCTGGTATCTCTGAATCGTCGCTTTGATCAACCGGGACTTCCAGATCATGAACAGCAATGACAGACGTCAGATTTTTCCATGCCCGAGCCAAGCTGTTTAACTGATCTTTCACCTGCTGCATATGCTGCTGAAAATCATGACGACGCTGACTATCGGATTTTTTAACATCAGATATCATCACCTGGAAATCCGACTTTAAAATATTGGCCATATTTTGGCGGGTTTCTGCGGCATTTTTAATAAAATTCTCATTGGCTTGCCGCCGTTTATCCTGATCGGAGCGTGCCTGCGTCGAGCGATCCTTTTCAATCTGACCGAGCCAGGCTTTAGCCTGATCCAACATGCCCTTAATATTCTGCTTAAATTGATCCAGCTCAGTTTTTCGGGCTTCACTCAGTTGTCGGGTTGCGTCCACACGCCACTTTTCCGTATCACCCAGCCATTGCCGCACGGTTTTTCGAAGTTCGTCAATATTATCGGAGATATCCTTTAATCCTTGCAGACGTGCATCCTTATCTGCAACGGCAGCGTTCTTTAAATCGTCCATGAACCCGGTCAACTCACGCCGCATAGTCTCTCCCATCTCCTGATGAGAAGATTTCAGCTGATGCAATAAAGCAACGATATTATCCTTGAGTTGGGCAACATCACCTTGCAACTGTTTTTTATCGGCCCGAGCCTGGTCCTGGCGAGCCTGAAAAGTATCCGACAAAAAACCTGCAACCTCCTCGGCACGGGCTTTCTGACTACTTTCACGGTTGCCATGATCCTGTTTAGCCTGATTTTGACGTCCATTTTCCGCGGCCTTGAGATTGGCCTGGGATTGTTCCAAGTTAGTTTTAACCTGATCCGCAGACTTTTGATTATCCTCAACGAACCGACTCATCATGTCGCGGGTAGCCTGGTTAAGAGTCTTGACCTCTTCCTTAATCTCAACTTTGTTTTCGGCCCGATCCAGGTGCCCTTTTTTAATATCACCTACCAATTTTTCAAATTCATCGATAAAAGACATCCTTTTTCTCCTCTTTCATATGGGCTTTTGCAACACATACTTACGACCATGTCAAAAAAACAAGAGGGGTTCTTCCTGCAATCAACGCCTCTCGCCGTTGCCATAAGGATGTCTTTTTGCATTGAAAAGAAAGCGAACCCCTCAGAATTCAGGGATTGGCAGATCAAACAACAATATATCTTTGTCTATTTTCTTTTTTTTGAGTTTCTTAACTTTTGGCATTCATGCTTGATAGATACAAAAAACATTACGGTCGTCATGGCGTATCTAAACCCTGCCATTGGACATTCAATTGTGAGCGAATTTCCTGGAAATGATCCATAAACTGTGGAATCAGTCCGTCGTAGTCATTTTCCTGAACCCGCAAGGTCTTAAGCATGCCACGAAAATCATTGGTTCGAACAGTCTCTCCCCTGGCTATCAGGATCTTGAGACCCGACTTAAGATCCTCTTGTTCGATCTGAAACCGTTTGATTATCTGCATTATATCCTGTTCTCGCTGTTGTTGACGTGAAACAATATCCTGATGGATTTTACTTATGCCTGTTAGTTGAGATGATCCATCCGGTGCTTCCACCATATTCCGTAAAGTCCTGATCATTTCACCTTCTTCCTGGTGGAATGCCAAAAGAGTCATTTCCAGTTCATGGCAGGTTTGCAGACGCCGGGATAAAATATCGTCGATCATGCGATCAAAGTCAGCTTTTCTCAAACTTTCTGACTTGGCTAAATTTTGCCGCAGCGTTTCCAGCATTTCCTGTATTTCTTTTTGAAACTCCATGAACATGGAACTAGTCTGATCCATCAAGCTCTTGACCGTTTGAACTCGCATTTCATATGCATCAATAAGCTGTCTGGTGATATCTTTCATATACATCCGCTTACCATTGTCCATTAATATGAGAACATAAAAAAACCGTTATTAAATCGGACAAAACTATCACCTTGTCTTTTTAAAGGGAACATTGCCAGATTCGATAGCGGTTTTACGCAAATGTCGGAGATGTTGGACATGCTCAAGCCATGTACTTCTCAGCAACCGAGAAGAAATCAAGGGGTAAAATACGCCTTGATAATCCAGAGGATATCCGCCAATCTCCCTTTAAACAAAAAGTGTGAAAATAAATTATGCGGTAGCAGTCAGGCCTACAGCTTCGGCGTATTTCAGATAAGTATCCACGCCGGCGACGACAATACGAGCTTCAACTGCCAACAGTTCGATACCAACCAGAGATACACGTGCCCAGGCATCAACAACCACACCTTTGTCCAGAATACGATCAATTACTTCAACCAGACTCGAAGATGCATTAGTTTTTTCAACAGCCATTTTTTTTCTCCTTATTGTTTTAGATTTGAGTTACATCAGACCATTACGCGGTAGCGGTCAGACCTACAGCTTCGGCGTATTTCAGATAAGTATCCACGCCGGCGACGACAATACGGGCTTCAACTGCCAATAGTTCGATACCAACCAGAGATACACGTGCCCAGGCATCAACAACCACGCCTTTGTCCAGAATACGATCAATTACTTCAACCAGACTCGAAGACGCATTAGTTTTTTCAACAGCCATTTTTTTCACCTCCTTTCAATATTGAGTTTTTAAGGTTTAAAGCATCCTACTTTAGTTTGTAGGAAACCAGCAGACACATCGGAAGATATTAATTGTTTACAAAGAACTATAAGCTCTTTCGTATCAAATGGCTTTTCAATAAAAAAGACTATGCTGTTTTTCAAAAAAGCCATATTCATATCTTCTTGCTTATCTAAAAGGTGTTGAAATGTCCCCAATTTTAGCTACCTATAAGTATTTTATAGCCATAAAATGACCTGTTTCTCATGTGCTTTTTGGTTCTCTAAGCCGTGGACCAGCCCGTTAAAGTGTTTTTGCTGACTTTTATCCCATATGGGGGGGGGCAGCCTTTTTTTCCTGACGAGCTGAAACGACCACAAACTCAAAAAGCTGTGGGGGACATGCTGTTGGTTTTCAGTTTTTACATATTGACAACATTATCAAAGAGGTACGGTTCTTCTTTGACAATTTTTTCCTTTTTCCGCTTACCAGCCATTTTTATCAATAAAACAGCAATGCTGCTGAATGTGCATCTGGAAATTGTGGCATGTTGGCTGCGAACTCTGATTTTTTCAAGGCCGGTTTGGTTTTTAAGCAGGTTATTTGATCTTTCACAGTTTTTGCGAATAGAATGGGCATCCTCAATTCCTGCAGTTGCAAATGGTATGCGCTGAAACAGGCCAGCATCCATTGGCATAAAGCGATATTGGGAACAATGATCAGAATACGGACATTCTCCCGGTTCAGCCCCACATTTAAATTCATGCTCCTGGCCATCACTGCCGACATGTTGCATGGGGATGGAACATTCACTGTTGCAAAAAACTTCTCCGGTCCTGGCGCCAACATGGTCAGGGATTGTTACTGTTGATGATGGTGGTGTTGTTACTATGACTCCGGTTTCACGGTACAAAGAGCCATCTTTATCATGGTAAGCCTCATCGGCTGTAACCAGCTGGATATCAAGACCCATAGCCTGAGCCAGTTTTATCAAAAAAGGCAGGAATAGACTGTCATGGTGATTTGCCGGGGCAACCAGAGAAACAAGGGGAAAACTATGGCCATTGCCAGCATCAATAACCGTCAGGTTATGTAGACGGTAACCAACAACAAATACTGATTTATCCCGTTTGTTCCGGCGTGCACCACAGTCGCAATAAAGATCACCATAAATTCGTATCTTTTTACCTTTGATAGTCAGGCTGGCTAGGGGAATGTGGCAATCATTGGCCACTTCCGTGGAATCAACACCACAAATTGTGCAATCACCAAGCAGGTTTGATTTATAAAAATGGTGGAGGAAATAAACCAGGAGATTGATTTGCTGGATAAAAGTCAAACGGGTTCTGAATTTACAGAGTTGAGTGTGGTCAATAGTAGTCTTTTTGTGTAACGGGAAGCCCATAAATACACGGTTCTGCTTGCGGTCCAAACCAAGATATTCGTTCGTACAGAATTTGCGGTAACTGATTTCAGGATATTTGATAACTTTGAGCAATTCAGCCCTCAGTAATTGACTGGGAAGGATCTCCCGCATGGAAGGGCTGTATCCATCATAGGAAAGCAGGCAGTTGATGACGTTATCATCGATTAACTGATCAATAAATTGCAACTCCTCATCCTTGATATATATTGAGGATCGATCATCGTTACTGAGTTTTATGATCCGGTCGCTGGTAACCTTATCAATGTATTGGGCCATTTCCCCAAGAGGTATAATCCCCTCGGCCGGAAGCTGGTTCTCTATGCCAAGCAATTCTGCCATCGGAGCAGTGATTTCCTGGTTAAAATCATAATCGGCTGTAACTTCGTCCACAACCTGTTTGGAGATTTCTCTTTTCATTTTCTTAGGAAGGCGTTTCCAGTTGGGAAATTCTTTTTTCAGTTGTTTTTTTACCATCAGCTTGATATTCTTGTGATGCATGAGA
>Ga0307990_1000661_pt1 | contig 30101 bp, 26 predicted proteins | sample EllFjometagen129_FD_203168 | JGI IMG/M metagenome (GOLD analysis project Ga0307990, IMG submission 203168) | Marine microbial communities from Ellis Fjord, Antarctic Ocean - #129 | ecosystem: Environmental > Aquatic > Marine > Unclassified | place: Southern Ocean | collected 2014-10-08
TAAATAATCGAGCCAAATCCACAAAAATGAGATGGGCAATAAAAGCATAGCCACTCAAGTATCATATGACGAAAATAGAAGAGGATAATATGAGCAAAAAGTATATTGAAGATAACATAGAAATACTCAGAAAACAACGAGATGACAACATAGTTGGTGGGTACCGCGATTTAGTTGTTAAGACCTATCAATATCTCCAAAAGGACATCAATAAATCTACTTTAGGTTATTGTAACCCTAAAAACGCAGATATTAGTAAATCTATTTTTGGAAATAGAAATCAAGAACGTAAAATACGAGGATTTATCAACGATTTACGAAAATCTGGGTATATAACCGTATACGGTGTTGGCTTAGAACAAGAAGTAAAAATAAAAAAAGAACTAGACTTTTAAAGTGTAGTTATTTATACACAATTTATTGAAACTTTTACAACAGCGAGTTTTATTATAAATAAATATTAAATATTTTATACATCACATAACAAAGGGGAATAATAATATTTCTCTTTTCTTTTAGGCATTATTTTTGAAGGGCTAATATAAGTATAGAAATGTTTTTTTGTTATGTCCATTGTATTTTTTATGTCCATTAGGTAAAATGAAAGTAATAAAAAAGAAGGAGACATTTATGAAAAAATTATTAATCATTACACTTGCATGTATCAGTCTTTTTATCTTAAACGGCTGTACTACTAACATACCAGATGATGCTACGGTAGCAGTTTGCCCACAAGGAAACACATTTAAGTATATTTATAAAGACGATGTTGTGTACGAGTTTTATTCTGATGGTGTTCTACAGAATGAGGATATGCTAGCAATCGTGCAGACTGCAGTGGATAATGCAGGAGATACATCAACGTTTCTAGAACAAACTTTCCAACCTGATGTTTGTACCTTTACTACCTATTCTAACATAGACGATAGCTCTAGCGATAAAGAATAATGTATGTGATTAGTGTACGAAATAAAGGCTCAAAAATGATCTTATATTTTGCACTAATCGTTGTGGTATTTATAGAAGTTGGTTTATTTTTATATAATAGAAAACCGAAAAAAGCATAAAAACACATTTAAAAAATCAAAATATTGAATAACAAAAAAAGCCATTTGAATGGCTTTTTTTATTGTATAAAGAAATAGATATATAATATAAAATGGAATGTGATATCATATATGTGGATTCAATTACAATTCTATGACACTAATTAAACACATGTTTGAAAGAAGGTTTTATCTTGAAAAAATCAAAAAAAGCTCTTAAATTAAGCCAAATTTACACATATATTAAAGAAGATGAGTGCTATTTAGCTCAAATATCACTAGATAGTTATGATGAGATTTTCAATTCTTGGGATGCTACACCTGTCAAAAGAAGAGATTTAGAGACTGATCTATTAGAATTTATAGAACAAGTAGCATATGATATACCAATGAACGAAAATGTACGTTTTGTTTTTCAATTACCTAAAGAATTAAAAGATGAAAAAAAAGAAAAAATAGCAATTGAAGGAATTTATCATAATTTTAAGACGGTTAATCATTTTATTAATAAAGAATTGTCTAAGAATAATCGAAAGATTTTTACATATCTTATTTTAGGTATAGTATTTCTTTCAGCATCATATTTTTTACAAAATACTTTTAATTTAAACTTTCCTTTTTCAATATTAGTAGATGGTTTTTTTATAGGTGGTTGGGTAATGTTTTGGGAAGCATTCTCACTATTTTTCTTTAGTGGAAGCGAACTTAGAAACAGAAGAAGAAGATTTACTAGATATTCCAATTCAAAAATTGTATTTATATATGAATAAAGTCTTACTATAGACCTTATAATTATTTTAGTTTATTCAAATATCTCTGTAACACCGTATTATTATAAATGAAAAAGACTTGGAATTTTTCCAAGTCTTTCTTTTTATTCAAATGGATATGTTAAACCTATTATTTTTCTTATTTGATCCATTGTTCGTATACTCTTCAATGATGCTTCGTGGGTCATGATATCATTTTCAATTTCATTATTTTCAATTGTTTTAACAAATGATTTTATTTGATGAGGGAAGCCTTCACCAATATATTCAAAATCAATACGGTTGCCATCAATATATAATTCTTTGCATCTAGAAAAATCTTTCATTTCAATAATGCCATTTTCATAAATAAGTCGTGCATCTTTTGATTGTTGTTTATCGATACTTGATTTTATATATATTTTAGCGTTATTTTCGTCTGTAATTTCTATGTCACAAGAAGCATCAACTCCAGATTCGGTGAATTTTGCAATTGCATTTATCTCTTTGATTGGAGTTTTTTGTATTAAATGATAAAAACTAATAGGATATACACCAATATCTAAGATACTACCACCTGCTAAATTTGGATCAATAATCCTGTTCTTAGGATTATTACCTAAAAGGTCATATCCGAAATCAATATAAGCTTCTTTTAAGTTGCCTAAAGTTTTTATATAGTTTTTAATGTATCTTGAGGATGGAAGAAAATGTGTCCACATTGCTTCCATCATTAATACATTATTCTCTTTAGCTACCTTAATCATTTTTAATAATTGACCTTCATTTACAGCTATTGATTTTTCTATTAGAACATGCTTTTTATGTTTCATAAACATTATAGCTTGTTCATAATGGAAGTTATGGGGTGTTGCTATATATACTGCATCAATCTCTTGGCTTTTAGCCAATTCTAAATAACTAGAATAGGCATAATTCACACCGTATTCAGTCTTGTATTTATTAGCTGTTTTTATATTTCTGGCTGAAACTGCGGTTATTCTTGCATTATCGACAAATTCAATATCTCTTGCAAATTGTCTTGCAATTCCATTTGCTCCTACTATGCCAAATCGAATCATTAGAAATCAATGTTATCAAATTCAGGGAAGAATTTTTTTCCTTGATTTAGTTTTCTAATGCTTGTCATATCATCTTCATCTAAACTAAAATCAAAGATATCTATGTTTTGAATGATTCTAGATGGAGTAATACTTTTTGGTATCACAACAATATTTCTTTCTGATAACCATTTAATAGCAATTTGAGCTATTGATTTTTTATGTTTTTTGGCAATTTTGATCATTGTTTCATTTTCTAATAATTCTTTAATATGAGCACTCATTAGAGGCGCATAAGCTTCTAATTGGATACCATTTTTTACACAAAATTTTTGTAAGAAATGATTTTGTAGATAAATATGTGTTTCTACTTGATTAACCATAGGTTTTATTTCTGTCTTATCTAAAAGATATTGTAAGTGATGAATACTGAAGTTACATACACCAATAGCTTTTATCTTACCTTCTTTATAAAGGTATTCTAAAGCCTTATAAGTATCTAAAGCTTCTTCATAACCTTTAAACCAATGAATTAAATATAAGTCTACATATTCAAGGCCAAGTTTTTTCAATGAAAGATTGAATGCTTTTATTGTTTTGTCATAACCTTGGTCAGAATTCCATACTTTTGTTGTAATAAATAGTTTTTCTCTACTAATTTTAGAGTCTCTAATAGCATTACCAACTGCATCTTCGTTACCATAAATGGCCGCAGTATCTATATGAGTATATCCATTTTCAAGCGCTGTTTTTACAGCTGAATATGCATCTTGTGGTTTACTTCTAAATGTACCTAAACCTACAATAGGCATTTTATATCCGTTGTTTAATTTTACGTCAAACATTATTAATCACCTCACTTATATTATATCATTGATATCAAAATTGTTATTTGTTATCACTCATATATTTGCTAAAAAAAAGAATAATGCAGTTTCATGAGTAATATTGTTTCTAGAAAGAGAGGATATATATGAAAAAGAAAATTGCTATATTTTGCTTTATGATTATTTCTGTGGTATTTTTTAGCGTTATAAATATAATGGCTTATTCACCTCATTATTTGCCTGGTGGGAAAAACTATTTATCAGAGGATAATTTTTATTATGAAACACCGTTATATTACACTACTATAGATAATTTTTTAGTTAAGCCATATACTACATACACATTAACTGTACCTATTGATTATTGTGAATCACAGTTTACAGTTATCGAGGTTGTATTGTATGATAATAGTGAGGCGGAAGATTTTTTAGAAATATCTCCTGATATGTTATCTAGTTCTGATGGAGATTGGTTTTACTTTACTTTTACGACTACATCAAGTACAAATTATATGAGTATGACGTTTGAAGATGGTCATTTATATTTTGCTGAAGGAAGTGCTCATGAAATACAACTAGAAGAAGGTGGGATTTTTACTGGATTCGAGCCATATATAGAGGGCGGAATTTTAGATACTTCAGCGCCGTACTTCCAAAATTCTGGTTCAATCATTTCGTATTTTGATTCACCTATTACTATAGCTGAAATTCAATCAGCTTTGACGGCCTATGATTCGGTAGATGGAGATGTAACAAATAATATAAGTTTGATTTCAGATGGATATTCAGCAAATATGGATGTGTTAGGTATATATTCATGTGTTTTTGAAGTCTCAGACACATCGGGTAATACATCTCAAGTTATAGTAGAGATAGAAGTAGTGGATGTTTTGAAACCAGTTTTTTCTGAATTGGATACAATTCGAGCTGTATATCCTAATAGTTATTTAGCAACCGATATTTTAGGAATGTTGTCTGCTAGTGATAATTATGACGGAGATATTTCTGCTCAGATAGTTATGATAAGCGACAGCTATTCAGAAAATTCAAGTGCAATTGGTACTTATAGTTTAGAATTCGAAGTTACTGATTCAAGCGGAAATACTCAAAACTATATTCAACAAATAGAGGTGATCGATGACGAGTTTCCAATAATATCAGGTATTTCATCACTATCTATAGGTTATGATGAGATAATAACAGAAGCTGAAATAGCATCTAATATAGAATACACAGATAATTATGATAGTTTAGCTAATTTGGAACTCGTATTAGAAACCGATACATATTCTTCTAGTTCAACAACTCTAGGAAACTATGAAATGACATTTTCGGTTACAGATTCAAGTGGAAATAAAACGGTGTGTTTGATAACTATTAATGTTGTAGATGAAATAGGACCCGTTTTATATTTTAATTCGTCAATTATTCAAACTTATTCTGATACTGTTTTAGATTTACCTGCTTTTACTCAGTTATTAATAAATACCAATGAATTAGAAAGTGATATTAATTACTATGTAACGGTTAAATATGATTCGTATACAAGAAATGCAGGCACGCCAGGTGTATATCATTTAAAGTTAAATCTGACAAATGGATTTGGCGATGAGTACAACAAAGACTTAGAAATTAGAGTAGTTGATAGACCTGTTGATTACGTGCACATGGATGAGCCTTCAACGAGCAATGAAGGCGGTTTTATAGAAGATTTTAAGGGCTATATTTTAGGCGGGATTTTATCGTTTTTATTAATAGTTTCAAACGTCGTTTGGGTAGTCATTTTAAAGAAAAAATAACAAAGATTCAACGGCTAGATATGGGCATATGTTTAAAACAAAAAGAGTATACATATCAATTTTAAAACCACTTTTAGTAGTGGTTTTTTTGTTTCTTTTATCAGTATTATTTGTAACGTTATAAGAAATACTTATTGAAGGCTTTTTGAAAATGCTTTTTCTTTTAATTTTTCTTTGGAATTTGGTATTCTAAGTGTTATAATACAATTGAAAAATTAGTAACATAAAAAGAAAGGAGTTTTGAAATGGGAGCTAAAATTGATTTTACTGAAGAAAAGATTAATGAACTAAAGGCAGAAATGGCAAAAAACTTAAAAGAACCGGGACCACTTATGCCTACATTACATGCTGCACAAAAAATCTTTGGTTGCATACCACTTCCAGTACAAAAAATCATCTCAAATGAACTTGATATAAGTATTGCTAGAATAAATGGAGTAGTGACTTTCTATGGTCATTTCTCAATTGAACCAAAAGGAGAAACTGTAATAAGTGTTTGTTTAGGTACAGCTTGTTATGTTAAAGGGTCTCAAGGGTTATTAGATGCGTTCTCTCACGATTTAAAAATCAAAGTAGGAGATACATCAAAAGACGGAAAATATACCCTAGAAGCTACAAGATGCATTGGTGCATGTGGTTTAGCACCAGTATTTACAGTAAATGAAGAAGTTTATGCTAACGGATCAGTACAACTAGTTAAAAAAGTACTTAAAAAGATTCGTGGTGAAAAATAATTAAGGAGGAGTATATGAAGACGCTTGAAGAATTAAAAGTTTTACGTGAAAAGTCATATAAGAAAATGTATATGGACGGCGTGATTAGAGGCGTAAGAATTCAAATTGGCTATGGAACATGCGGTATTGCAGCGGGTGCAATGCCAGTTTATGAAACCTTTGTGAATGAAATCAAAGATTTAAATTTAGAAAATGTTGAAATTGTAAAAGTTGGCTGTATGGGCGAATGCGCATTTGAACCAACTGTAGAAATAATTGAATCTAATGGTTCTAAAACAATTTACTGTTTAGTTACAGACAGAATTGCTTCAGAAATTGTTGAAGAACACATTGTGAAAGGTCATAGAATCGATAAGTATTTATTGTCGAAAATAAAAAGGTAGATAAGATGTTAGATAGAATGCATATTTTAATTTGCGGTGGAGCTGATTGCAAGCAATCTAATTCAGTAGAAATACGTGACAAATTTAAATCAGAGATTACAAGATTAAATCTAGGCGATGATATTCAAACAGCTTTAACAGGTTGTTTAGGGTTGTGCGCTTTAGGTTCGCATATCTTAATTTATCCAGGGGAAACATTATATTCTGGAGTAAAACTTTCCGATGTTACTGAAATAGTAGAACAACATGTCGCAAAGGGAAAACCAGTAGAAAGATTACTATTCAAAGGTGATTTTGATAGATCAAAATTCAGAAATAGAGCAGAACTTACTTTCTACGCAAAACAAATAAGAATTGCACTAAGAAACTGTGGTGTAATTAACCCATTAGATATTAATGAATATATAGCAAGACATGGATATGAAGGTTTGGGTAAAGTCTTAACTAATATGACACCCGAAGAAACTATTGATGAAATGAAAAAATCAGGATTAAGAGGCCGCGGAGGCGGCGGATTCCCTACAGGTTTAAAATGGGAATTTGCTAGCAAATCAGTTTCTGATCAAAAATACGTAATTTGTAATGCGGATGAAGGTGACCCAGGAGCATTTATGGATAGAGCTGTCCTTGAGGGCGATCCACATTCAGTATTAGAAGCAATGGCTATCTGTGGATACGCAATCGGTGCTGACACAGGTTATATATATATTAGAGCTGAATACCCAGTTGCTGTTAAACGACTTGGAATAGCAATCAAGCAAGCCGAAGAACTAGGGGTATTAGGTAAAAACTTATTTAACTCAGGGTTCAATTTTAAAATTGAATTGAGACTTGGAGCTGGAGCTTTTGTTTGTGGTGAAGAAACTGCATTAATAGCATCAATCGAAGGCGAAAGAGGTATGCCAAGAAACAAACCTCCTTTCCCAGCTGTAAAAGGTCTTTTTGGAAAACCAACGAACGTTAATAATGTTGAAACATTTGCAAATGTTCCTGTAATATTCCTTAAAGGCGCTGATTGGTTTAAATCAATAGGTACAGAAAAATCAAGTGGAACAAAAGTTTTTGCCCTTGGTGGTAAAATTGCGAATACAGGATTACTTGAAGTTCCAATGGGAACTACATTAAGAGAAGTAATTTATGAGATAGGTGGCGGAATACCTAATAAAAGAAAATTTAAAGCCGCTCAAACTGGTGGTCCATCCGGTGGATGTATCACTGCTGAATCATTAGATACACCAATCGATTTCGACAACTTAATTGATCTAGGATCAATGATGGGTTCTGGTGGTTTAATTGTTTTAGATGAAGATAACTGTATGGTTGATGTTGCGAGATTCTATTTAGAATTCACTGTAGAAGAGTCATGTGGTAAATGTACACCATGTCGTGAAGGTACTAAAAGAATGTTAGATATCCTAAATAGAATTTGCGAAGGCACAGGTACTATGGAAGATTTAAATGTACTTGAAAGACTTGGTAAAATGATTAAGGATTCATCATTATGTGGTTTAGGACAAACAGCTCCTAACCCAGTATTATCAACCTTAAAACATTTTAGAAAAGAGTATGAAGCACATGTAATTGATAAAGTTTGTCCAGCAGGTGTTTGTCCGAATTTAACGAATTATGTTGTTTTAGATAACTGTATTGGATGTACAAAATGTGCTAGAAACTGTCCTGTTGGTGCTATTGAAGGTAAAGTAAAAGAAAAACATTTTATTGATTTAGACTTATGTATCCGTTGTGGTGCATGTAAAACAGCATGTCCAGTAAATGCTATTTCTACTAAACCTGAAGGCTGGGAGGAAGTATAATGGTAAATTTAGTAAATTTAACTATTGATGGAAAAGCATGTCAAGTTCCATCTGACTATACGATATTAAAAGCAGCGGCATCAATTGATATTAACATTCCTAGATTATGTTTCTTAGAAGGAATTCATGAACAGTCAAACTGTAGAGTTTGTATTGTGAAGATTGAAGGGGTAAGAGGCTTAAAAACTTCTTGTTCAACGAAAGTTAGAGAAGGAATGATAGTTCATACTGATACAAAAGAAATATACGAAGCTGTATCTTTCAACTTGGAATTATTGGCAGGTAATCATAAATTTGAATGTTGGAAATGTACAAGAGAAAACTCTTGTGAATTCTTAGATTTATTAAGAAGATTTAATGTAGATAATGATTTTTCAAACGCAACATTATTTGATCAAAAAGAAATCAAAATAAACAATTCAAGTGATGCTATGATATTAGACTCAAGTAAATGTGTTCTTTGCGGTAGATGTGTATCTGCATGCGAAAAACTATCAGGACTTGGAATCTTAAACTTTAGTAATCGTGGAGCACATACATATATAGGACCTGCTCAATTCCATAATTTAGAAGATGCTGGTTGTATTTATTGCGGTAAATGTATTCAAGCGTGTCCAACTGGAGCTATTAGAGAAAAAGGTGAAATTAAATTTTTAGAAAGAGCACTTAGAGATAAATCGAAAACGATTGTTGTTCAAGTTGCCCCTGCTGTAAGAGCTGCTATTGGCGAAGAATTCGGTTACAAAATCGGAACGAACGCTGAAGGCCAAATGTTTGCTGCTTTAAAAGAATTAGGTATTCATGAAATTATTGATACTAACTTTACTGCGGATTTAACAATTTTGGAAGAAGGCTCGGAATTTATTGATAGACTTCAAAATGGTGGAGTATTACCAATGTTTACATCATGTTCACCTGGATGGGTAAATTATTTAGAATTGTATTATCCTGAATATATTCCAAACTTATCTAGTTGTAAATCACCTCAACAAATGGCTGGAGCATTAATAAAAACTTATTATGCAGAAAAATTAGGTAAAAAACCTGAAGAAATATTTTCTGTTTCAATAATGCCTTGTGTTGCAAAAAAAGCCGAAGCAAAAAGACCTGAAATGGGTAGAGATGGCTACAAAGATGTTGATCTAGTATTAACTACTAGAGAACTTGCTAGAATTATAAGACATAGAGGAATTCCATTTAAAGATTTAGAACCTATTAAACCTTATGGATTATTAGCTGAGTATACTGGAGCCGGAAATATATTCGGTGCTACTGGTGGGGTTATGGAAGCTGCTTTAAGGACTGTTACTGAAATACTTGAAGGGCATTCTACACCAGTTGATTTTACAGAAGTAAGAGGTTTAGATAATATTAAAGAAGCTAGCTATATGGTTGCTGGTACTGAAGTTAATGTTGCTGTAGTTCATGGTGGAGCTGCTATTAAAGAATTCATCACTAAATTGAAAACTACTCATAAACAATATCATTTTGTAGAATTAATGGGATGTACGGGTGGATGTATTAATGGCGGAGGACAACCTATTGTTTCTGCTATAAATCAAGAAAAATATGATGTTAGAGCTTTAAGAGCAAAAGTATTATATAATATTGATGCAAAAGCTGAATTTAGAAAGTCACACGAAAGCGAAGCTGTTAAAACTATTTATGAAGAATTCTTAGGAAAACCTAATTCTCATAAGTCACATGATTTATTACACACACATTACAGCAAACGTTCTTTTTATGATGTGAAATAGATAAAAACTTAGATATGCTGCGGATTAAAAAACATTAACATCCTTTTTAATTCCGCAGCTTTTATTATATAATGTATTTAGCTCAATAGAGCTGAAACAACAGGAGGATTAATATGAAAAAACGTTAGCATTACTATTAGGTTTTGTAATTAGTATAGCCTTAATTGGCTGTGGTGCTAATTATGATCAACCACTTAAAGTTATAGTACCAAACGGAGCACCCGCATTGTCACAAATGTTCATGCAAGATAATGAAAATTACGAAGTAAGTGTGGTAAATGGAGCAGATCCTTTAGTAGCTGCTTTTGGTACATCTGCTTTTGGTTCTGGAACACACGATTTTATTTTTGCGCCAACAAACCTAGGGGCTAGATTATATAATTCAGGTATTGAATATAAATTTATAGCCGCAGTTACATTTGGTAACTACTACTTAGTAAGTATGGAAGAAAACTTTACATTAGAATCATTAGAAGGTAAAGAAATAGTTGTATTTGGACAAAATGCAACTTCAGATATAGTATTGAGATACGTATTAGAAGAAAACGAAATCAATGTAACTTATAGATATGTTGACTCAGTTGGCACAGCCAATGCTGAATTTGCTATAGATAATGATATAATAATATTATCAGCTGAACCAATGTTATCAATATTAGGTAACACAGTTTCTGGATTTAATACAATTGATTTACAAGCAGAGTATCAAGATTTAACTGGTGAAGCTAGTTATCCACAAGCCGGAGTTTTTGCTAAAGCATCTTTAGAAAATGCATATGTAAGAGACTTCCTAAAAGCATTGGAAGACTCAATTGATAAAGTTAACAACGATATAGATGCGACTGTTACAATGGCTGCACAGTTAGAATACTCATTTCCAGAATCAGTATTGAGATCGGCTATTCCTAATAGTAATATTGGATTCGAAAAAGCAAGCGATGTAAGAGAAGATTTAGAAGCATACTTTAACATTATTTTAGATATGAATGGAGCTTTAATCGGAGGGCAACTTCCTGATGATGATTTTTATTTCTAATATATTATATAGATAGGTGATTAATTTGAAGAAAACCGGAATCACAGTTTTATCGATATTTATCTTATTTTTAATATGGCAAGCTGCAGCGGTAGCTGTAGACTTATCGTTGCTTTTACCAACGCCTAAAGATGTATTGATAGCTTTTGGAAGAATCTTTGTTGAATCTGATTCGTTAACCGTAATACTATTTACTATATTGCGTTTATCGTTAGGGCTTCTTCTAGCTGCTGTACCAGGAATAATACTTGGAATAGTTGCAGGTTTTAATAAAAATTTTGCTACATTTATGAATCCAATAGTAACGGTTCTTAGAACAATACCGGTTATAGCATTAACTGTAATACTTTTAATTCTAGCTGGGAATATACTGACGCCTTTCTACATAACGTTCTTTATGCTATTCCCTTTGATTTATCAAGGAGTATATGGAGCCATTAATAATATAGATAAAGAGTTAATAGATGTATATAGACTAGAAGACAATCATTTTATTACAGGATTAACTCATTGTTATTTACCGTTAATATCAAAAGATATTAGGACAGCTTTGCTTCAATCTTTAGGTTTGGGATTAAAAGTAATGATCATGGCTGAATATTTAGCTCAAACAGATAATTCAATAGGAAAAGCAATATCTTTTGCGAGAGTAAATTTCGCATATGATGAAATATTTGCTTGGACTTTATTGCTAATAATTATCGCCGTTTTATTTGAATTATTAATAAATCATTATAAACCTATTACAGAAAAGCTTAAAAAGTCTCAAAATAAAAAATAGGTATTTATTTATTTTTAAAATATAGTATAATGTTTACGATAATGAGTAGCCGACGTATGCGTGATTGAATCAACATCATGGCTTAGCCTGGTTTAATTTGAACAGCGAGACTTGTGCACATTAGTAGTGTATAGGTCTTTTTTTATAAAAAGGAGAGGATTTTCATAATGAATTACTACGAGAAAAATGTCAAACAGATTCTAAAGGAACAATCGGTTGATATTAAAAAAGGATTATCATTTGAAGAAGTGTCAAAGAGGCAAGAAAAATATGGATTCAATGAATTAAGAGAGAAAAAGAAAAAAACATTATTGCAATTGTTTTTAGCTCAATTTAATGACTTTTTGGTTATTATACTTTTAATTGCAGCAGCAATTTCTATTGTATTAGGAATTTTAGGCGAAGAAGGATTAGTGGATGGATTAATTATATTAGCCATCGTAATCTTAAATTCAGTTCTAGGCGTAGTACAAGAACAACGAGCAAATAATGCATTGGCAGCTCTTAAAAAAATGAGTTCCCCACTTGCAAAGGTTATTAGAAATGGTAAACCAATAGAGATTAAATCAGAAGAATTAACCGTAGGTGACATTGTTATACTAGAAACTGGTGACTATGTAGCGGCGGATATTAGATTATTAGAATCAACTAATTTAAGATCAGATGAATCGGCTTTAACGGGTGAATCAGTTCCAGTTGAAAAAGATGCTTCTAAAGTATTACCAAAAGGAACTGAATTAGCTGATAGACAAAACTCAGTATATATGTCAACACTTATTACTTACGGTAAAGGTAAAGGTATTGTTACTAGTATTGGTATGGAAACCGAAATCGGAAAAATAGCAACAATGTTAGACGCTGTTGAAGAAGGTAAAACACCACTTCAAAAAACTATTGATGAATTTGCTAAGAAACTCGGAATTATCTGTATTGCTGTTTCTTTAGTTGTATTTGTATTGGGATTATTACAAGGTAAAGAATTATTCGATATATTCTTAATTGCTATTGCATTAGCTGTAGCTGCTATTCCAGAAGGATTAACAGCCGTTATTACAGTTGTTCTTGCATTAGGAATGCAAAGAATGGTTAAAAGACATGCAATCATTAAAAACTTAGCAACTGTTGAAACTTTAGGTCAAGCAACTGTAATCTGTTCTGATAAAACAGGTACATTAACTCAAAACGAAATGACAGTAAGAAAAGTTTATGACTTAACTAATGAATATGATGTGTCAGGTAATGGTTATACATTAAAAGGCGATATCCTCTTAAAAAATAAAAAATCAGAATTAAATGCAAATTTAACTAAAATCTTAGAAGTATGTTTGTTATGTAATGATGCGAAAATACAAAGTGAAGATAAAGTACTAGGAGATCCTACAGAAGGAGCTTTACTTATTTTAGCTGCTAAAGGTGGATATTCACTTGAAGATTTAGATTCTACATATCCTCAATTAAATGAATATACATTTGATTCAACAAGAAAAATGATGTCTTCAATTAATAAAGTAGGAGACAAGAATTTAGTATTGACAAAAGGCGCATGTGATCAACTAATTAAACAATGCGACCGCGTCTTAATAAATGGAAAAGCTGTAAAAATCACTAAGAAACATATTGATGATATTTTATCAAAAAATGAAAAGTATTCAGCAAATGCGTACCGTGTATTAGGATATGCATATAATGAAACCGACACACCTAAAGCTAATGATTTAGAGCGAAATTTGATTTTTGTGGGATTAACAGCGATGATAGATCCGCCAAGAACAGAGGCAAGAGATGCTATTGTTTTATGTCATAAAGCCGGCATTAGAGTAATGATGATTACTGGTGATCATTTAACAACTGCTAAAGCAATAGCTACTGAGCTCAACATATTAAAGCCTGGACACATTGTATTATCGGGTGAAGATACAAGAAAAATGACTGATGCGGAATTTGAAAATGCTATTATGAAATGTGATGTATTTGCAAGAAGCACACCTGCAGATAAAATTAGAATTGTAGAAATTCTTCAAAAGAACGGTGAAGTAGTAGCTATGACAGGAGACGGAGTGAATGATGCTCCAGCATTAAAACAAGCTGAAATTGGTGTAGCCATGGGTATTACAGGTACAGAAGTTTCTAAAGAAGCTAGTAATATGATTCTTACTGATGATAACTTTGCTTCAATCGTTTCAGCAATTGAAGAAGGAAGAGTTATTTATAGTAATATAAGGAAATTCACAATCTATCTAGTATCTTGTAACATCGGAGAGATATTGATTATTCTAGTAGCCATGATTTTCAGCAAATACTTTGGTGGATTTATTCCATTATTAGCTATTCATTTATTATGGATCAACTTAATGACCGATTCATTCCCAGCATTTGCACTAGGTATGGAACAAGGTGAACCCGGTATTATGAATCAACCTCCAAGAAATACAAAAGAGCAATTACTTAATAAACCGACTTTAATCAAAGTTCTTATTCAAGGAACAGGATTAATGTTAGCTGCTCTTGCAAGTTATAAAATTGGACTAGTACTTGATGGTGCTTCATTAAGTCAAGCTAGAACAATGATATTTGTAACTGTAATATTTGGTGAACTATTTAGAACGTACTCTGCTAGATCAGAACATAAATTTATTTTAGAGTCAAATCCATTTTCTAATAAAGCGGTAAATTACGCTGTATTTATTTCAGTTGGATTGTTAGCTCTTTTAGTTTATGTAGAAGGTTTAGCTAATGTATTCTCTATTGAAGCGTTAACAACAGTAGAAGCTATTATTGCTGTTTCACTTGGATTTATTCCTATGATTTTCGGAGAATTAACTAAGTTTTTAAAATCAAAATAAAATATTTTATAGCCTTATTTCATATGTATTATTGTAAATGCATTATTTTTAAGGTAAAATTATCTTTAGAGATGGGGCGGATTTGTTATGAAGAGAAATATATTGAAGAATATAAGACTAGATAATGGAGAAAAAATATATAAGGATTTTAGAAAGTTAAATGCTAAAGGTTATTCTTGCCAAATAGTATTAACAACGAAAAGACTTATAATTTATTCTAAAGGCTTCGCTATGTCTAGGGGTAAGAAATCTAAACAAAAACGTATGAATGAAATCGATTTAAATGGAATACATCGTTTAGAATATTATATTGAGTATATTAAAAATAGTATTTGGGTTAGATTAGTTGGATTTTTATTAACTATTGGAGCAATAGCCGCTGGTTATTTTCTATACATGGGAACTATACCCGTACCCGCTTCAATTCCTTTCTTACCTTACTCTAAATACGTTGCAGTTGGACTAGTTGTTATAATAGGACTTATTATGATGTTTAGAATCAGGAAGACATTATATCTGATTATAGAAGTCGTAAATAGTAAAACAACATTAAGATTTGATGTGAATAAATACAATGAATTAGCTATAAGATACTTAGCTAGTAAAATCAGACCAAAATAAGCGTTCATAATTGAACGCTTTTTTTTATTTCTCTATTTTTATAATTATAAAAAATGTTATAATATTTATTAGAGAGAAATTTTAGATGAGGTGAAGTATGAAATTAGATTACAAGAAAACTTTTTACATTGGATTAGCATTTTTCCTTATTACACTTTTTTGGCAAACTTATGATTCTATAATTACTAAGATATTGATTGATAAGTTTGGGTTAAATCAAACATGGTCAGGTTTTGTAATGGCATTTGATAATGTATTGGCATTATTCTTAATTCCATTATTTGGAACACTATCTGATAGACAAAAATCAAAAAAAGGAAGAAGAACACCTTATATTATAGTAGGAACAATTATAGCTGCTTTCGTTTTTATGGGATTATCATTTAGTGATAATATGCAAACAGCTAAATTGAGAACAGAAACTAGTATTACTAGTGATTATCAATTAGTGGTAGACTTTGAAGATGAGGAATTATCTGGTGGAGAAATAACACAAGCTGAGTGGATAATTTTACAAACAACAATTGAAACTGAATGGACAGGCTTATTAGCTGATGGCGTTATTGATCAAGCTAGATTTGATGAGTTTGAAGAAGAAATTATTGATTCTATGGATGTATACTTGCTTGATAATAATATCGAACAAGAAGAAGAAAATCAACTTAAAGAATTGTATTATGGTTACTTAAATCAACGGGCGTGGATTCAAACAAGTCAATCACCTATTGTGTTTGTTGTATTTGTTATTAACTTGTTTGTTGCTTTACTAGCGATGGCGATGTTTAGATCTCCTACAGTAGCTTTGATGCCTGATGTAACTATTAAGCCATTAAGATCAAAAGGTAATGCGGTCATAAATCTGATGGGTACATTTGGTGGTATTTTAGCTATCGTGGTATTAACAATATTTGGATTAGATAAATTATCCTATGTCAATTATGCACCGGCATTTATAATTGTAGGTGTATTAATGCTAGTTTTATTAGCTATATTCTTATGGAAAGTTAAAGAACCAAAACTTGTAAAAGAAAGAGAAGAACTTGACGTTAAGCTTGGGTTAACCGAAGAAGCAGAAGCTGAAGAAAAACATGAATCAGTTGAAACTCTTAGTAAGGAAAAACGCAGGTCATTAATTTTAATACTAGCTTCAGTATTTTTATGGTTCACAGGATATAATGCGGTAACTACAAAATTATCTGACTACGCTCCTAAAGTTTTAGATTTGGGATTCTCAATGCCATTGTTAATCGCACAAGGGGCGGCGTTAATCGCATTTATTCCAATCGGTATTTTAGCTACTAAAATAGGTAGAAGAAAAACAGTTCTTATCGGTATTGTTATGTTAACCGTATGTTTTGGATCAGTTTATTTCTTAACGCCTGATACAGCTTCTATTATGTATATTATATTTGGATTAACAGGAATCGCTTGGGCAACAATCAATGTGAATTCATATCCAATGGTTGTTGAATTAGCTAAAGGGAGTGATGTTGGTAAATATACTGGGTATTATTATGCATTTAGTATGGCGGCTCAAATACTTACGCCAATTTTATCTGGTATATTAATGGATAACCCTAATTTAGGTAGAACTATATTGTTCCCATATGCAGCATTTTTCGTTGCAGCTTCATTTGTAACTATGATGCTTGTTAAGCACGGTGATGCTAAAATTATTGGAAAAGATTCAGTTTTAGAAAACTTTGATGTAGATATGGATTAAATGAAATTACAAATAAATTAAGCAGGATTTTAAAAATCCTGCTTTATTTTTATTTTGTTTTAAAACCTTTTCTTTTCATGGTTCCCCAATTATGACTTCTTTTGAATGAAGTAAAAAATCCTATGCTTCGATATATACTAACAATTTGTCTCCAACCAAAATTCTCAATAACGGTAAACAAGACTAGCTTCGCAGTATCTTTAACTGAAAATGGTTCTGTATACTTTTCTTGTAAGAATATAGATATTAATGTTACAAACATACCCAAGCCAACAGTTACAGCAAATAATAGCAACAATAATACACCATTAAAAATCCCAAATATTAAACCAGCGATAATAGTCAAATATATCTGTATTTCTAAAACCGGACCTAACATTTCAAATATAAAGAAGTATGGCATAGCTATTGTACCATTGCTACCGTACTTACGATTGAATATCATTTTTCTATGAAATGATAATGTATCAATAAGTCCCTTTTGCCATCTGTTTCTCTGACTGAATAATGATTTAATTCCTTCAGGAACTTCAGTGTAGCATCTAGCCATTGGAACATACTGTATACGGTATCTAAGGTTAGTCTCAGAAGCTTTTCTAGCAATTCTAACAACTAACTCCATGTCTTCACCAACAGTGTCCTTACGCATATTTGTAGCCGTTAAATATCCGCCGACTTCCTTAAGCATTCGTTTTTCAAATAAACCAAAGGCTCCTGATACAATTAAGAAACATTTCATTTTAGAAAAGCCAAGTCTACCAGCATTGAATGCTCTTATATATTCTATAGTTTGAAATTTAGCTAATATAGATTTTGATAAAGTATATTCTTCAACAACACCGTGATTAACTGTAGCACCATTAACAGGTACTATTGAACCACCTAAAGCAAGCGTTATTGAATCGTGATCTAGTACGGTAGACATCATTCTAAGTAAACCATTAGATTCAATAATAGAATCAGCATCAATACCACAAACATAATCGTATTTCGAATAATTAATACCAACATTTAAAGAATCTGCTTTTCCACCATTATCTTTGTCAATCACGGTTAATTTGGTATAAAACTTGTTCTTATAGACCGCTTTGATTGGCATTGTAGGAATTGTGCTATCTGAAACATAATCAACTCTTTTTAATTCAAAAGTATCAACTAACTTTTGTAGAGAATTATCTTTAGAACCATCATTAATAACAATAACTTCATAAATAGGATACTTTAAACTTAACAGTGAGCGAACATTGTCAACTAAACTAATTTCTTCATTATATGCAGGAACTAATATTGATATAGGCGATAGAACACCATCTTCATATAAAAAATCTTCGTTTTTAATATCCCATAATCTTTCTTGAGAGTTGTATTCCGCTAAAGAAATAAAAGCGAAAAATAAATATAAAAAGTTAACAACCATATAATATACAACAAAACTGCTGTTAATACTAACTATATAACCGATAGCTATATCTCTAAAAGAGGAAGTTAAAATTAAGTTAAAATTAAATATTATAAAAATAATAGGTAATGAAATAAAAGAAATAAATAAGAACAGAGACAACCATTTTGTTTTTCTTGTTTCTGGGTCCGTAATAGGTCTATCTTTACTTGGAACATAAGAATAGATATATCCCATTTTGGTAAATAGGTCTTTTCTTAAATAGTTATTTAACTCCAGATAAAAATCATAATTTTCTTTTGCGATTGGTGTAATAATATTTAATATGTTGTCTTCGATTTCAAGATTTTTATTGTAGTTAAGCCAATTAACGATATTAATTGAGTATTTACTTTTTATCATAAAGGCTAATAATGTTTTAAAATTAGAATTATCTTTTATGGTTAAGATTAAGTAGTCAATTTTCTTAGACAATACGCCCGCAATTAGTTGTTTTCTACGGTCACTATCACTTTTTAAGAACAGGTTATAGATGTCTTTATAATAAGTTTTGTTTCTTTCGCAGATAGTACTAATACCTTCTGTAAAGATAAAATCTCTTTGAGTTTGTGATGAAAAACTAAGTAGATATTCAATTGTTGAAAAGTCACCGTTTTTTATTATTGAATCAATTGCAATTTTTACAACGTTATCATCAATATGAGATAAATATTTTATATCTTTTAAATCATAAGCATAATAAGTTGATAAAGCAGTTAAGGTTTGATAATAAAGTCTATCAATCCTAGGCTTTTTAGCGTGCTTCAACAATATTGAGTTTCCTTGAATGTAATGATTTTCAATTTCTTTAAGTGTCGCTATTAATGGGTTTTCGAAGTTCGGATGATAAACACCCAATGCAATCTCAACAAAAGACTCTCTAACTTCTAAGAGAGGTGAGTTTAACTGTGTAGACAAATCGTATGTAGATTGGTCAATATATTTTTTTAAGATATGAATAACTCTTGATTGATAATAACGCCTACTATTTAATAGACTAGTTATTATGTGCTTGATAACAGTTTCATCCAGTGTATATTTTAAACCGTTTATGATAAGAATTCTAACGTGATCTTTTTGTTCGATATTTAGTCGTTCGCATAAGACTTTTTTTATCTCATCATTTTGAAATAAAGAAAGATATGTTATCGATCTTATTCTAATGTATTCTTTATTTGAATTAATTTTTCTAATTAATTTTTGAATGTATTTTCTTTTATATAAACATTGATAAACGTTTTCTAAACTGTTTTTTGACAATTTAAATTTTTGAGATAAATCAAAGAAATTCTCCATGAATCTTTTACTTTTACAAACAATATTAATATCTTTGTTAAAGATGAATTTTTCAGTTAGTAATCTTTGTATTTTGAAATTTTTTGATCCCTTTTTTTTACGGTAAAACTTTTGAGCAATAATCAATAAGCCCATTATTATACTTCCAATAACAAGAATAGCAAGAAGGATTAATACATCTGTATATGTTATAACAGCATACATTGTTTTCTTTGAATCTCTCTTTTAATAATACCTAGTAATTCTTCAAGGATTACCGGTTTATCAAAAATGTAATCAATGGCTATTATGTTTGCTTTGTTAATAATGTCAACATTCTTGCTTTGGACAGTTAATAAGAATATGGTATTCATATTCATAGATGACTCGTTTATATATTGCTTTAAAGTTAATCCATCTATTTTTTTAATGTATCTATCAGCAATTATAGCATCAAATTTTTCTTCTTTAGCTAAAGTTAAAGCTTCTAATCCGTTTGAAACTGCTTTTACATCATATTTGTTTTCTTCAAAATATGATTTCATAATAGATAGCGTTAATGGATCTGATTCCGCAATGAGAATATTTCCAAATAAGTTTTTTTCAATTATAGTATTTTTATCGATATAAGAACTATTGCCAAGTCCTTGAGATAAATTGATTCTAGAAGTTCCTATAGCTAGAATTTGTTCAGCTAATTTATCACTTTCTAAAGATTTATCCATTTCTGAAAGAGAAACTACAGCACTTGAAACAGTTATAGGTTCAATAAATATTTCAGACTTTTTTACGCGATTTTGAATATTTCTTGTATAACCAATCAAGTCGCCTATAAAATCGTGACATAATATTACAAAATTCGGCCCAGTTCTTTTAAAAACTATTTCGCTTTCATCTTGAATCTCTTTTAACAAGTATGCTAGATTAGCCATTGTTTCATCACCAATTGCATTTGAATATTTAATATTAATATCCATAATATTATCTATTTTAATAAAAAATAGAACTAGATTAGGGACGATCTCTTTTTGGTAGTTCATCAAATCTAGTTCGTTAATTAAATACTCGTTAAGAAAAATGTGATTGTAATAGCCAGTTAAATTGTCGAGTAAGTAGTTATCTAAAGACGTTTTTAATCGTTCTTTAGTCATTCCGATTTTTTGTTTAACTGCTTGCTTCATAATTACTCCTATCTTGGTATAAAGTATTCGAATACTGAATTGTTATAATGTTTCTTAACCATATCAAATTGTTCTTGTGATTGAGATGCATATGCAATAATACATAATCCCTTTTTAAAGGCTTTATCACAATATTTATTTGGTAAATCTATAATGCCATAATTTACAAAATCAGGTTTAGTAATCTTATTAAAGAACATTGATTTCATAAGATATTTTGAAACCCTCTTCATTTTAGAATTGCTTCTAAAATATTCAGTTATTTGTCCTCTAATTACTTCTGGATGATTATTTTTAAACCATTTTAAAATCCAAGGGCTAAAAGAATGTATTCCATATTTACCTCGGTAATCCTTGATGGTGTTCCAAAAGCTTTCACATAAAGCTCTTTTTTCTCCTAATGGCTTCAACTCGATAAGTAATGGGACTCTCCCATTAACAAAGTCTAACACTTCTTTCAAAGTAGATATTTTTTCATTTGATTCTAAAAGTTTTAAATCTTTTATATCATTATAATTTAGTTCTGATAATAATTCAGTTCTATCAGGTACTAACCTTTTTAAATGATGATCATGAAATACAACAACTGTACCATCTTTTAGTACATTAATATCCATTTCAATTCCGTAATTTTTTTCGATAGCTAATTCAAAGGCTTTCATTGAATTTTCAGGGACGGACTTATCTAGAGAATGTAGTCCTCTATGCGCTATCTTTATTTCTTTTATCCAAGTCAAATCTTTCATAAGGTCCTCGCTTTCCTTCAAAATTTATTATACCACTTTTCATTAATAACATATACAGTGACTAAGTATTTTTTAAAACTCTTTTTTGTGTTATAATTCTTATTAAGGAGTGAGATAAATGTTGAATTTTGAGTACTATAGTCCTACAGAATTCGTATTCGGTAAGGACACCGAATTAGAAGTAGGAAGATTATTAAAGAAAGTAAAAGCAAAAAAAGTATTATTACATTATGGCTCAGGTTCTGTTAAGAGATCTGGATTACTTGATAGAGTTAAAAAAGCTATTGAAGCAGAAAAAATTGAACATATTGAGCTTGGCGGAGTTGTTCCTAATCCAAGAGATACTTTAGTATATGAAGGAATTAAACTTTGTAAAGAAGAAAATGTCAATTTTATCCTAGCTGTTGGTGGAGGATCTGTCATTGATTCTTCAAAAGCGATTGCTATGGGTGTTAAATATAAAGGAGATTTTTGGGATTTATATGATGATAAAACAAAAATAAAAGGAGCTTTACCGCTTGGTGTTATATTAACCATACCAGCTGCTGGATCCGAAGGTAGCAACGCTTCTGTTATTACAAAAACAGAAGGTTTGTTAAAAAGAGTTACATATAGTCGTTTTATAAGACCATTGTTTTCAATTGTTAACCCCGAATTAACTTATACATTACCAAGTTATCAAACAGCTGCTGGAGTTGCTGATATGATGGCTCACATCTTAGAAAGATATTTGACAAAAACTAAAGACGTTATCTTAACTGATAGACTATGCGAAGCTACTTTAGTGTCAGTTATAGAAGCGATGAGAGTTATTCAAAAAGAGCCAACAAATTATGAAGCTAGAGCTACTATTTGTTGGGCTGGAACTATAGCGCATAATGGGTCACTTGGCGTAGGTAGATTAGAAGACTGGGCTTCTCACAGGTTGGAACATGAATTAAGTGCATTATACGATGTAACTCATGGTGCAGGATTAGCTGTAATTCTTCCAGCATATATGCGATATACATTGCAAGAGGATGTTCAACGTTACAGGAGATTAGCTGTTAAAGTATTTGAAATTAAAGACAAAAAGAATAAGCCAGAAAAAGTAGCTAGAGCGGGTATTAACGCTTTGGAAGCATTTTTTAAGAACATTGGATTACCAACATCCTTTGATGAAATTGGCGCGAAGAAGGAAGATATTGATAAGTTGTTAGAAAAGTTGAAAATAAATGTTGGAGAAATTATTGGAAACTTCAAAGAATTAACAATAGAAGATTCAAGAAAAGTATATGAATTAGCTTGTAAATAACCAAGGGAATTTTCCTTGGTTTTTTTATGCCTTTTTAACGTCAAAAAACATCACGATTTAAGCTCTTTCAAAAAAAATAAAAAATTTAATGAAAACGCTTGCTTTTATGATACAATATAATCGCGAGGTGAAAAAAAATGATTATAGGTTGTGTAAAAGGAATTTAAAAATTAGAGAGTCGTGTCGGTTTGACTCCTAGCGCAGTAAAGGAATACTGCAATCATGGTCTCAAGGTTTACATCGAAAATAATGGGGGTTTGAATTCAGGATTTACAAACCAAGATTATATTGGTGTTGGAGCAGAAATTCTAGAAGAATCCAGTGATGTATGGAACAAATCAGACATGATAGTAAAAGTTAAAGAACCACTTGAAGAGGAATATAAATATTTCCGTAAAGACTTGATTCTTTATACTTATTTGCATTTAGCTGCAAACGAACCTCTTACAAACGCTTTATTAGAAAATAGAGTTAATAGTGTAGCGTACGAAACAATGATTTTAGAAGATGGATTACTTCCGTGTTTGAGACCTATGAGTGAAGTTGCAGGTAGATTAGGTGTTATTGAAGGCGCTAAACATTTAGAAAAACTATTTGGTGGTTCCGGAATACTTATTTCAGGTGTTCCAGGAACAAGAAGAGCTAATGTTGCCATAATAGGTGCTGGAGTAGTTGGAGAAAGTTCATTAAAAATGGCTGTTGGTTTAGAAGCTAATGTTACTATATTAGATATTAACTTAAAAAAATTAACGCATTTAGATCAAATTTATGGTAATAAAATAACTGCTTTATACAGTAATAATCATAATATTGAAGAAGCTTGTAAAAATTCTGATTTGATAGTGAGTGGGGTATTGATACCGGGCGCTAAAGCTCCTAAATTAATCAAAAGATCTTTCTACAAAGATATGAAACCAGGCTCAGTTATCGTTGATGTAGCTATTGATCAAGGCGGGTCTACTGAAGTTTTAAAAGCAACTTACCATGATAATCCAACCTTTGTTGTTGATGGTGTTGTACATTATTGTGTAGCAAATATGCCAGGAGCTGTTCTACAAACCTCTACTGTAGCGTTAAGTAATGCAACGTTAAAATACGGAATATTATTAGCTGATGAAGGTTTAGAAAAAGCAATGAAAACTTCAAAAACTTTAAAATATGGTGTTAATACATATAAAGGTGAATGTACATGCGTTGGCGTATGTGATGCATTTAATCTAAAATACATCGAATTATAATATAAAAATAATTTAAAAATGCTAACATAAGTTAGTGTTTTTTGTTACAGGAGGCCTTATGATACAATATTTTATTATGAGTGACATCCACGCTCGATATAATCTGTTAATAAAAGCTTTAAATAAAGCTGATTTTAACTTGGAAAATATTGAACATATTATAATCATAGATGGAGATGTTTTAGACAGAGGAACGGCTGGCGACAATACTATTAGGTATATAGAAAAACTGATTGAAAAGAAAAGGGTAATAGGCGTTTTAGGAAATCATGATTTATTCTTAATAGATATATTAAAAGGCACTTACAAACTTGATGAAGTGCTTTGGAATATTAGTAAAAATGGCTTTATTGAAACCCTACAATTAGGATTTAGTTACGATATTCATAAGGACGAAATAACAGAACAATTTATAGAAGAGTTTAGAGAAACATTTAAAAACAAATACCAAGTATTTGTTGATTGGATTATGAACCTACCGTTGTATCTTGAATATGAAAATTACGTAATAGTTCATGGCTTTATAGATTTTAGTTTGAAAAACTGGCGAGACACGAATGAGAATTTTGCAATTTGGGAAAGGGGATATAATAGAAAAATTCCTAAAAAGTTTAATAAGTTACTTGTTTTTGGTCATACACCCAATCATAATATAAATAATCAAAACGATATTATTTATAATGGTAAAAAAATAATGATTGATGGTGGCGCTGCGAGCAATCATCAAATTAATGTTCTGAAGTTAACTGAAAACGAAATATAAGACTATTGTTGAAATAGTCTTTTTTTTGTGATGTAAACGTGAATATTTCGTAAAATAGGCATTAAAAAGTAAACAGTCGTTTACTAATAAGTGTAATTTGTATATAATGAGGTCGAAAGAAGGGATAAAATGAGATGTTTCGTTACAGGAGCTACAGGTCATGTTGGAAATGTTTTGGTAAAGGAACTTTACAACAAAGGTCATCAAGTCACATCTTTGGTGTTAGCAAATGATAAAAATAAAAATATTATTGAACCATACACAGATATTGTATTTGGTAATATACTAGACTATAATTTGTTAAAAGAAGTGGTCAAGGATTATGATGTTGTTTATCATCTAGCTGGAATTGTAGAAATTGGCTCTGGCAAAAAAAAGAAATTATATAATATAAATATTGAAGGTTCTAAAAATATATTAAAAGTGTGCCAAGAGAATAAAATAAAGAGGTTATTGTACACATCAAGCGTCCATGCTTTTGAAGAGTTGCCAAAAGGGGAAATAATGACTGAACCGAAAGCGTTTGATTACAAAAAAGTTAAAGGTAATTATGCAAAAACAAAAGCTTTAGCATCTGAATTAATGCTAAATCAAACAGACAAAGACTTAGAAGTGATTCTAGTTTGTCCATCAGGAGTTATTGGACCATTCGATTACCAACTTTCAAATACAGGACAATTGTTTATAGACTTTTTATTGCGCAGATTAACAGCGTATATAAAAGGAAGTTATAATTTTGTTGATGTTCGAGATTTAGTTAGTGGTATTATTAGCGCTTCAATAAAGGGCCGAAAAAATGAAGTATACTTATTGACCGGCTCAAATATATCGGTAAAAGAGTTATTAGATACGATTTCTGAGATAACAGAAATGAAGAAAATAAAAACTAAATTGGCAAGGTGGTTTATACTGTCAATGAGTTATTTTGCTGAATTATATTATATGGCTAGACATCAAAAGCCACTATTTACTCACTACAGTATTAAAGTCTTAGGCGCAAATCACTTGTTTTCATGTGAAAAGGCAGAAAAAGAATTGGATTATAAAATAAGAGATATAAAAGAAACAATTAGCGATACTCTAGATTTTGCTAAAGAACATTATTTAGTAAAAGTAGGTAATAAATGGAAGAAGAAGCTCAATTATTAATAACCAGAAAGTTCAAAGAAATAATATGATACCTCTAAGGTAGATACTATAAGAAAAGAAAGTAACCTTTAAAAAAAAGATTATGAGTAGAAGATTATAGTAAGATACTTTGGAGGTTTTTTTTATGGGAAAAAGGTATTTATAATAAGGGATTTGATGGTATTATCATCTAAAATAGATTTAGTGAAATAGAAAATGAAATTGTTATCATTTTTTTATTGTTTATGAGATATAATATTAATAGGTGAAAAAATGAAATATGTTAGTATTAGTGTTAGAGAAATAGCTGAATTTCATTATGGAAGCGGCAGTATAGTTAATGAAAGAATATTAAATACTAGAGCTCAAGAAGGCACAGAAATTCACAATTTTTGGCAAGGACAATATTTAAATACTGATAAAAAAGAAGTAGTTGTAAAAACTACTGTTTTTACTGATGATATTGAATTAAAAGTTAGCGGTAGAATGGATGGATTGATAATTAGAGATGATAAACTTTTCATAGAAGAAATCAAATCAACTCATACTGATTTTGATATGTTGGATGATAAGACATATCCAGCTCATCTTGCACAAGCAAAATTATATGCTTATATGTACCTTGCTAATACAACCAAAAAGAGTATTGATGTTGTTCTAACATATATTCAAGTTGAGGATAGAAAAGTTCTTCAATTCGAAAAACATTACACCAAAAAGTTATTAGAGAATTACTTTAAAACAAGTATAGAAAAATATTTAGAATGGATAAGACTATTCAATCATCATGAAGATCAAAGACTAAAATCAATTGAAGGATTAACGTTCCCATTTGATAAATTTCGATTAAATCAAAGAGAGATGATGGCTTATATTTATAAAAACGTATTAAGAAAAGGAAAATTATATTGTGAAGCACCAACGGGTATTGGTAAAACTGTAGCTTCTTTATTCGCAACATTAAAAGCGGTTAACCAACCAAGGCAAAAGATTTTCTATACAACAGCCAAAAATGATGGTAAGAAAATTGTTATTGATACAGTTGAATTGCTTGAAAGAAAAGGATTAGTAGCTAAAACTTGTGAAATAACTGCTAAAGACACTATGTGTTTACTTAAAGAAAGAGATTGTGATCCAGAAGTTTGTAAATACGCTAATGGATATTATAAAAGAGTTTATAAAGCTATAGCTGATATTTTCCAAAATGAATCACTTATTACAAAAGATATTTTTACTAAATATGGGAAAAAACACAAAGTATGTCCCTTCGAGCTCTCTTTAGACACGTCGAACTATTCTGATATTATATTATGCGATTATAATTATGTTTTTGATCCCTTAGTTAAATTAATAAGATATTTTGAAACAGATAGTTATAGTCCAATAATATTGTGTGATGAAGCGCATAACTTAGTTTCTAGAAGTAGAGGAATGTATTCTGCTAGTTTGAGCAACAGTGACTTCTCAAGAATGAGTGAGACATCTAAATATTTGAAGCCTAGCCCCTCTTATGAGTTAAATTCCATTTTAGACATTTTCACAGAAGTTAGTATAGAGCTAATGGAAGTTGACTTTATTAAAAAAGAAGAAGTAAATCCATATTTAATTAAGATGCTGAAGAAATTACTAGGTAAGTTAGATCAAATCTTCTCAGACGATAAGGTGAAATTTGATAAGAAAGCATTAAGAGAGTTTTATTTTCATGTAAATAGATTTTTAAAAATAAATGAGTATTATGATGAAGATTTTGTTTTCTTAATTGAAAATAAAGATGAAGATGTATTGATATCAATTAAGTGTCTTAATGCAGCAAAATTTGTTAATGAAACGATAAATTCACACACTGAAGGCTGCACCTTCTTTAGCGCTACTTTAGATCCTATTTATTACTATAAGTCATTGTTAACAAATAATGACGGAGATGATATATCATTAGTCTCTTCTTTTAAGCAAAACAATCTATTACTGCTAGCTGTTGATGATATTTCAACAAGATACAGAGATAGAAAAAACTCAATAGATAAAATAATTGATGTTACCAGAGCCTTAGTCACTTCTAAAAAAGGTAATTATATATTATTTTTTCCAAGTTATGCTTATATGAGTATGGTAAAAAAACGTTTAGAAGAAGAAATAGTAAATGTAAGTTTTATAACGCAACGAAGAGAAATGTATTCAAGAGAAAGAAAAGAAATGATGAGACTCTTTGGAGATGAATCTGAAACAACACAAGTTTTTATGTTTGTGATGGGAGGAATCTTTGGAGAATCAATTGATTTAATAGGAGATATGTTAAGTGGAGTAATAATTGTGGGAACAGGATTGCCGGCGTTAAGTCCATTTAATAATGTGCTTAGATCACACTATGATTACTCATTCAGAAATGGATTTGATTATGCATATACATACCCTGGTTTAAATAAGGTAATTCAAGCAGTAGGCCGAGTAATTAGAACTGAAACAGACAGAGGAGTAGCTATATTATTCGATGATAGATTCACAACAAGAAAGTATTTAAGCCTATACCCTAGAGCGTGGAATCATTTACAGGTTTGTAATAAAATAGATGAATTAAGTAAAACAATAAAAGATTTTTGGGGTGAGGATACTGATGAAGAAATCAATTAGTAAGAGACTATTAAAAACAATATAATGTATTCTTGTAGTACTAATTAGTTTAGTTGTTTTGATAAACATTCCGGATAGACCTATATGAAACAAATAATATGTATGATAAATTAAGAGTGATGCAAGCTGTGACCACCATGCAAATGAATAAGTCAGAAATTCTAAACACAATTACAATGTGGTACTTAATAAATAGAGTAAAAAAATTAAATGCAATTTTGTCGGAAAACGATCAATTTGAGAATTTGTTAAATAAATTACTAATTATCGTGGTTGATGATGAAGATGCTAATTATCAACATTTTAATAACAATATAAGGAAAATAATCATGGATTTTAATTAAAATTCATGATTTTTATATATATATAAGGAAAAGCATAAAATTTTGAAAAAAAATACTTGCATTATTTTTTCAAATTTGATATGATATATAAGCCTACGCTAGTAGGAAGGCATTGATTTGAGAGGTTGCTGACACACACATAGGCGTTGTTATGGCGTTGAAAATGATGTTAGGGAATTCTTGATGAGCCCGTATATAAGCAAAATTATATGCAAAGGAGGAGCTTAAATGGCTACAAATCAAGTTATTAGAATTAGATTGAAATCTTATGATCACAGATTATTAGATCAATCAGCAAAGAGGATAGTTGAAACAGCTAAAAAAACAGGGGCTAAAGTTAGTGGGCCAATCCCATTACCAACTGAAAAAGAAATTTTTACAATTTTAAGAAGCCCACATGTTAACAAAACTTCACGTGAACAGTTCGAAAGAAGAACTCATAAAAGATTAATTGATATCGTGAATCCAACAGCTAAAACAATTGACTCGTTAATGCACTTAGATTTACCATCTGGTGTAGATATCGTACTGAAGTAAAACTTAAATAGGAGGTGTACTCATGGCAAAAGGTATCTTAGGAAGAAAAGTAGGGATGACTCAAGTATTTGATGAATCCGGGAAAATGATTCCTGTCACAGTAATTTCGGTTGAACCGAATGTTGTGCTACAAAAGAAAACAATCGAAACTGACGGTTACTCAGCTGTTCAATTAGGATTTATGGACAAAAGAGCAAATTTGGTTAACAAACCAATGATCGGACATTTCGCAAAATCAAACACAACACCTAAGCGCTACATTAAAGAAATACGTCTTGCAGGAATGGAAGAGTATGAAGTAGGCCAAGAGGTAGATTGCAATATATTTATCGCTGGTGATTATGTAGACGTTACA